>OODN01000297.1_pt1 | contig 34799 bp, 29 predicted proteins | sample 1671651 | NCBI WGS metagenome assembly OODN01 (sample SAMN06348178, study PRJEB24527) | human gut metagenome | biome: human gut; feature: ankylosing spondylitis patient; material: feces | host: Homo sapiens | place: China | collected 2015-10 | reverse complement strand
GGGGGGGCTTGAATGACTTGAAATCACCGACTGAGCCAATGCACAACTTCATGCCATGATTTCGGGAATTCGTGACAAATTTGCTGACAACTGATGAAAAAAGTAATAGAATGCAAACAAACAACTTGCACGTATTTTGAGACGCATTTAAATGTGGAAAGGAAAAATCAAATGGTAAACCCAACCTACGTAGATTTTTCAATCTACCCATATTGCAATTTGAGGTGTGACTTCTGCTATGCAGAAGCTGAATGTGAATCGACTATTTCAAATCATTTGCTCAAGGTATCGGACTTTGAGGATATCTTTGAGCAGTTTGATCAAATTGGAATTTTACGTGTTGGATTTGAAGGCGGTGAACCCTTTCTACGTAAGGATTGGTTCGAAATCCTCAAATTGGCAGATAAGCACTATTTTAATTACTTTGTCAATACAAATGCAACAATGATCGATGAGTCTATTGCAAAGAAATTGGCGCAAACAAACGTTGATAGAATCTGTGTCAGTTTGGATGGTCCAACTGCTCAAATTCATGATAAATCACGTGGAAAAAGCGGAACATTTGAATTAACCAAAAGAGGAATCATAAACCTGATGAATTGCGGCATTGCAGTCGATGGGATTATAACTCTTACAAAATATAATGTGAATTATATTCCGGAAACATTAGAACTAATGCATGAGTTGGGAATACATGAAGCAGCAATCATGCTCTTAGCTACTGTAGGCAATGCAAAAAAGAATGTCAGAGATTGCTATTTAACATATGGCGAGCTAAAACAATTCATTCTGCAGATGACAGATTTGAAAAAGCAGAAAAAACTTCCAGTTTCGCTGAGGATTGTTCCGGTCGAGGAAGGACAATTACCGTGGGAGCTTTATTGGCCTTTATATGAAACTGGTCGGGCAGAAGATATAAAATATTGGGTCAAAGAGGATTTGTACTATACATCTACTGAAAATAGTTTTGGTTGTACAGCGGGTAAAGACAATTTCTTTGTGAATGCCTTTGGTGATGTGTATGGATGCTCTATGATGTCGTCTATTCCTGAATTGAAAGCTGGAAATATTAAAGAAAATTCTTTAATTGATATATGGGAAAATTCAAAAGTATTTAGTCAATTACGAGATATTTCCATTAAAGATATAAAAGGGGCCTGCAAGAATTGTAGTATTCTGAAATGGTGCAAAGGTGGATGCAGGGGCTGCACATTTGCAGCAACTAAAGATCTTATTGAATCAGATGGGCGATGTCCATATGCCCGATAATCCACTGAAATTTTATAAACGTAGGAATTGAAAATGAAAATTTGTAAATTACATAATTTCAAAAGACAATGTACTGCACGATTAGATGACGAAAGTACGGGATTTCTCTCCACAAATGGCAAAGTATATATATTGAATAACATCAGTTACGAAATATTATTAATGCTGGAAGGCGGAAATAGTCAAGAAGAAATTATCAATCAATTATGTCAAAAGTATTCAGTTTCTTCTGATACAGTTTCTCCAGATGTCGAGGAATTCATGAATCAATTAAAGAAACTGGACTTACTCTAAACTTGAAAGGAGGTGATAATATGTATAAGAAACCCATTATGATGGAAGTCGATGGCTGGGGCAAGCACGGCTAACAGAATGATCTAAAGCGATTGAGAACTTTAGATGATCAAACAATACAAGCATCAAACCATGAACGATTTAGTTTGTGGGATTGGTGCTTGTATTTGTGTATAAAAGCCCAAGTTAAAGGCATCCTTGTGTTATAGGAAATTGCAGCTTAATCAATAACCTTTTACATAGTATTCACCAGAAGGAGTAATAATGTTCAAGTTTTCAAGAAGAATACGTGCATATAAATGCCTATATCTTTTTATCTCTTTGATCTATATGCCGTGTACATTTTGGGGAGAAATATATCTGCAAAAGTTTATTGATCAGAAAAACTTGAATTATTTTATGTTCGGATCTTTGATGGCGTTGTTTTTTGTGACATTTATGCTTAAATTTTTAAGGTCATACGTCAAGAACTGTCTGGATAATGATGGTATTCTGGAAGGTCAAAGATTAATCTTTAATCAATCTTTGTGGCATAAAACAAAAGAGAGCGAAGGAACATTGCTCTATAACCTGACAGAAGATACATATAAAATGATGCCATGGTATACTTCGGGAAAATCAGAGCTAACATTAGAAGTTTTGAATGTGGCATTTATGATTTTTCTGATAATGTCGATAAATTTCTATTTAACATTGATTGCCTGTTTCTTTTTATTGATTAGTTCTTGGCTTGCAAACAGCTGCAGCATAGCATTTGCAAAAGCAGAAAATAATCGGCAAAAAATGAAGGGCTTTCTGAACCAGTATATCGTAAACACAGAAAGAAACATTAACACAATTCGACAGCTGGACAAAGCAGATTATTTTGAGGAACAATTCGAAAAAGTTGTAGAGCAAAATTATACATCAACGTTAAAAATCGTGATCGTAAGAAAGGCAGTTTTTATTACTCAGCTTGTTTTTTCTGGGGAAGTTCTTCCTTTTATGGTTTTGTTTTTAGGGGTCGTTTTATCCTTTTATGGATATGCGTCGGTTGGCGAAACAATTGTTATCATGGACTCCATGGTGAAGATTTCAAATTCCATCCAGTCGATCGGTGATGATATTTCTCAATACCATCTGTCGACTGATATATACAACAGGGTACAGAAGACAATCCATTTGGACTCGCTTACAGAAAAAGGATTGCAACAAGAAGTTCCAGAATTCAAAAACTTTGACATTACAATATCCAATAGATTCTGCCCTTCCAATGAACAGTCTACGTTGCCACCACGTGAACTTGATATCAAATTTTCACGAGGCGAAGTGGTTTTAATAAAAGGAAAAAGCGGAACAGGAAAATCCACACTTGCAAAAATAATCACCCGAATGATTTCACCCAATCAGATCAACGGACATATTAGGTATAATGGACAGGACTTTTTACAATTCGATCCGGATGAATATAAAAAACGAGTTCTGATGGTCGAACAAAACACCGTGTTATTTTATGGTACTGTGTTAGAAAATATAACGATGGAATGGAATGCAGCTCCCGATGAAATAGATGAAGTGGTTGTGGCATGCGGTCTGTCGGAATTTGTTGCGGAACATGGGCTTGCGTATGCAATACCTTATGGTGGCGAAAACTTGAGCAGTGGTGAACGGCAAAGAATCGGGATTGCAAGACTCCTGCTTCGTAAGCCAGATGTTCTCATTTTTGATGAGCCAACCAGTGCACTCGACCATGACCTGAAAGAAGCCGTTTCAAAGGGGATCGTTGATTTTGCGAAGAAGCATAAAATGACCCTTGTGATTATTTGTCATGGGGAAGAGTTTGATCCGTATAGCTCTCAGATCATTCAACTGTAAAAGATAGGTGAACGATGAAAAAATTGCTGAATGTGTATTCTTCGTTGAAAAAAGACAGAAGTTTATTTTCGCTCTCGTTTTTAATTGAATTTGCATGGAATCTGCTCCTGATTGAACTGCTGGATCGGTTGATGGCGTATTCCGCACAGTCTGATATTTGTCTTTTTTCAAAAACTTCCGTTCTGTTTTGCACTGGTGCAGTCATTTTTGTTCTGCTTGTTTTTTCCGATCAATATTTTTTTCGAAAGCTGAAAGGGGTTGGCGAACTCAAATTACAAGAATATACCTATGGCTGCTTCCTGAAAAATCTTTCTTCTCTACAGTGCCAAAAAGCAGGAGATTTGGTGTCCGCAGTCAATCGGAATACGGAAGTCATTTCGCAATGGATGTCAACGGGTGTTGTGAACACCATTCTTCAAACATTTCTGCTGCTGGCATATCTTTTGATCCTACTTCTTCATAATGCAGTGGTTACGATGATTACCGTATTCATTATTATCGTGATTTTCTTACTCTCAAAGCTATATGCGCAAAAGGAAGCTGCATATACAGCCGAAAAGCAAACCAGATATTCTGAAATAAACTCGAAATTGCTAGACACCTTAAACAATCGAAATTTGATCTACGCATTAAACAATGAGGCTTTCTTCTCCAACAAGTTAAAAACATTCCATGACCAGATCAGCCAGTCTGTACTTGTTCCTTTAAGCCGGTATACCGCTTTGAGAAATGCAATGTTGACATTCATGATCAACACGTTGCCCGTTATTGTTCTTGTCTCAACGATTTTGCTTGCCAAGCTTGGAAAAGCAACTGGGAGCGATGCGATCACGATGATGCTTATCGCTCAAAAATTAAATGGTCCGATCATTTTGCTGACCGATTTGATTGCAGATCAAAAGAAAGCATCCGAAATGTATGCAAAATCAAAATCCCTGTATACAGAAAAAGCTGACGAGCATCGTGGAAATCTCATGCAGGATTTCGAGGAAATGCGTGTTGAGATTCACGAGTTCCAGTATACCGACTGTGGTGATAAAATTCTTGTTGGTCTGCAATTTCAGTTTAAGAGGGGAGATTTGGTGCTGATCAAAGCTGCCAGTGGTAAAGGAAAAACGACCTTAATCGAATTGATGTCCAGGTTGATTCCAGCGGACGGGCTGTGTGGCAGTATAAAGTATAACAATCAATTGATTTCTAATTTTGATTTGAAAGATTACCACTGCAGGGTGCTGTTAGTGGAGAGAACACCTGCGCTGATCGATGGAACCTTGTATGAAAACCTCGTATTGGGAGATATTTTTTATCCAGAATGGATTGAGGAAATAATTCATGTGTGCGTATTACAGGACTTCATTCAAGGAAGAGATCAATCCTACCAGATTCAAGGAGATGGGAGCAATATCAGCGGAGGTGAACGGCAGCGAATCGGTCTTGCCCGAATGTTATTGCGTCGACCGGAGATCATTCTTTTGGATGAAGTCACCAGTGCGCTCGATTCAAAGACAAAAAGCGTTTTGGTAAACCGATTGCTGACATTTGCTCAGAAATATAATATGACAATTATTGCGGTTTCCCATGATGACTCATTTGATGCGCACTGTACGCAATTGATTCATCTTTAAAAATAACTCTGCAAGCAGGGCGTCCGTATATACAAACGCCATTTTTGCGTTGCAAAATGCTTGTTGGGATAGTCCAAAATCCTTTGTGAACTTCATCCGCCGGATGCAGGTTGCGCATTTGTGCCAAATGCTTCTACACGGTCTGATGCGGGCCGAATCTCGACGGGAGATCACACCATCGTGCGCCACTGCGGGCAAGCCACATGATTCCGTTCAAATGTGCACGGATAGCCTTTTGCGGACGGCCTGTATGGGCAATTGGGACGATTGGCTGGATCGGTTCCCATTCCTTACCGGTAAGTTCATAACGGCAGACTTTCATGCTGATTGCCTCTTTCTGCCTTTGGGCTACCACTTATTTATGTCTTTTTCTTGTACTTTTGGCTATTTTTTTACTTTTCAGATACACCCTAAGATATTACGCGACTTTATGCTATCATTTCTGGAATTGGTGACAAATTTGTTGACGCCGCAAAGAAAATGATAGAATATATTATTTGAAAGCTTGTTTGAAAGCTTGTGAATTGATATGAAAGGAGAAAAGACTATGTCCACCGAAATCGAACGTGTCTCTGAAGAAGAAATTCGTCAGGTTTTGCTCGAAATCGCCGATGGGAGCGAGAATGATACCTGGGATGAAGGCTGTCGTCTGTAAAACAAACATACTGTAGAGTGACGGGGCTAAGACATTCTCTGAAAAGTCTTGGCCCCGTTGTTTGTAAATAGGAGTTAATATAATATGTTTTTGCATAAAGTCGAAAATGACTACTTCGATGTTTTGACAAAAAAGTACATTCATCCAGAACAATTAACAGAAAAAAGTCGGTACTCTCTTTCCGGTGATTCTGTATATGTTTTAGATACAATTCGAAATAAAATCAATGAAAAAGAAATGTATGTTGTACTTACTATTACAACATCTTGCAACTTGGCGTGTGCCTATTGCTTTGAAAATGGAACAATTCGGCACCCTATAAATGAAAAAACGCTTTCAGAAGTAATCCATAATATAGAAAAATATATCATCGAAAATGGCATTAAAAAACTTCACTGTACACTTTTTGGCGGAGAGCCTTTATTGGAAGAGCAGCTTGTAGCCAAATTTACAACAGTGTTACACGAATTCTGTAAAGATAATGAAATTCTTTTGACGATTTCAATGACGACAAATGGGCTTATTGCCAATAAGTCTTTGTTGGAGAAGTTATACCAAAATTCTCTTACATGCGTGCAAGTTACTTTCGATGGCCCAAAAGAGATGAATAATCGCCGCCGCCGGTCACGAAATATTTCAGTAAAGGATCCATATACAACTATTCTGAAAAATTTGAATACATTTTTAAGTATATTTGATACAGTAAACATCAAATATAATTTCGACAAGCAAAATTTGGATGAGTTTGATATATTTTTGAACGATTTGTTGGAGGTTGTCCAACCACAATATATTGGTAAAATTGTCATTCTTGTAGAGGCAATTCAAGGGACACATAATTCTCATTATTCCTATAACTATCGGAATACAGATGAAGAACTTGCCAAAGCATATATTACCATAATTTCAAAACTAGTAGATGCAAATATAAAATACCGCAGTAAAATCTTTAATACGCCATGTATGGCAACTGCTCCAAATTCTTTTTTAATTGATCCAGATGGAAACTGTTCTTGTTGTATTTCAAATTTCCAAAAGAACGAATTGTTTATAGGAAACTTTAGCCAAGTTACTCGTTCAAAAAGTTTGAGCACAAGAGCAGAGATGAATAGGCTAGATCTTTTAAGAAGTCACTGTCGAAATTGTGACTTTTTAGCAGGATGCTGGGGAGGATGTTTATATGAACTATCTGTCAACGGAAAAGAGTGCACAAAGAATGTGAATTGCCGGAAAAATTTCTTTGAAAAAGCAGTTGATTTATTTTACCATGAAATTTACTTAAAAAAAGGAGTGGATAAAATTGATTGATTCGATTAACTTTATTATAAAGCCGATGGGTGATAGCTGCAACTTAAAGTGTAAATATTGTTTTACAAATTCAGATAAATATTGCGGTGATCCCATCTCAGTTAAGACTGTTAAAGAATTTGTTTTGGGGTTAGAAGAAGACGATAGATTCCAACATATCAAATTTACTTGGCATGGTGGAGAACCTCTATTATGGGGAGTGGAACGATATAAAGAGGTTTTTGAATTTCAAAAACAACATTTGGCGAAAAAAAGCTACATGAATATATTTCAAACTAATGGTACTCTTCTAAATCAAGCGTATGCTGATTTGATAAAAGAGTATGGTGCATATATTGGAGTCAGCATTGATGGTCCAACATATACTTTAAACAACCAACGATTTGATGATGAAAAGCAATTCAATAAGATGGTCAACAACTTAGCACTGCTGAAAAAGAATAACGTTCCATTTGCAATCTTTTGTACGCTAACAAGTAACAATATTGACCATCTTAGTGAGATTCTAGATTTTATAGAACATTTAAATCCATATGCGTACACTCTTATTCCTGTTATGGATAGCAATTTCTTCATAACACGTTCGCAATGGAGGGATGTTTTGAATCAAACAAATCTATTCTTAAAGCGGACTGGTATTCCTCATTCTTACACAATGAATTTAAATAGTCTTCATCCTAGAATGTGCATGATGAACGGAAGATGTCAGTCATTCGTTACGATTGATAATCATGGAATTGTAAATAAAACTTGCCGTATTAACCATGATTTAACTATTGGAAATCTTAAAGATGGCGATATCTTTGAGAAAATTTCCCAATATGCATTTAAGCCACTGGAAATCAAAGAAAAAAGCATCTTTAGCTATATCCCGGAAAGAAAATACATTTATTTTCAAGGAGATGGATGTTATTATCGAAAACTAGCGCATAGTAATAATGATTTTATCGCTGGATTTGTTTCATATCTGAAAAGCCATTGACTTTCGGTCATATAATATTGTGGAGGTTATATGAATGATACATCAGATTCGTATTCTCTTTTTGACAATTTCAAATTTGTTTTTTCAAAGATTGGAAAAAAGCGTATTGGATTGACACTTAACCTTGCAATTTATACAATTAGTAAGGCTTCTCAAATTTTTCTAAGTGCGATAACAGTCCAGTTGCTTCTAGACCTCTTATTGCAATCAGAAACTCAAAAAAATGCACTTTTTACAATTTTGATGCTGGGTACAGGTGTTTTTATTGTTTCAATATCAGAAGATATTTCATGGAATCTCTATTGGCCTAATGTTGTAGAAATTCGATTTCAATTTTTATCCATGTTGGGTAAAAAGTCAATGATGCTTGACTATCCATCAACCGAAAACATAGAACAGTTGAAAAAATTAGAACTTGCTCGTGCAGCGTCTTCAGATAACAAACGAGGTTTTGCAGGAATATTGATTAACCTTTCTAAAATGGCAGCGGCATTTTCTTCTGTTGCTATGTGTGTCATCATTATGACTAAGATTGCACCGGTTACAATCATTCCATCTTTGATCTGTTCTTTTGTGAATCATTACTTTTTAAAAAATTACAAAAAGATAGAGTTCAAAAACAATTATATTATTAGTGAAGATGTTGAGCGCAAAAAAGAGGTTTTTAATTCTTCTTTTTGGAATTTTAAGTATGGAAAAGAAATTCGCGTTTTTGACTTCTCCTCAATATTGTTAGGTCATTTTCGTGATATTTTGAATCAACATGAATTGCTGTTCAGTAAAATTGAAGACTCAAAATTCAAAAACAATTTTGACTCAAAAATCTCTATATTTGTTTTTGAATCACTATCCTATGCCTTTGTTCTATGGCGTGTTATTGGTAACGTGATTTCTGTTGCTGAATTTATAACAATTATTGGAGTCTTTGATAAAGTTCTTTTGTGTTCTGAAGAACTTCTGACTACACTGTCTGATATAAAAAATAATAGTCAAGAGATTTCGTGCTTTCGCTCGTTCATTGATTCCAAGCAACAATCTGAGCAAATTTCAAAATATAGTCCTCCGCAAACATTCCATTCTCTTGAATTTGATCATGTTTCGTTTCGGTATCCAGGTGCAAAGCATGATGCGATTAAAGATTTCTCTTTTTCCGTTCATAGTGGAGAGCACATTGCATTGATTGGAGTGAATGGAAGTGGTAAGAGTACGATTCTAAAGCTTATAATGCGGTTATACTCTCCCTCTAAGGGGAAAATTCTTATAAATGGACAGAATATTCAAGACTTCAACTTATTGGAATATTACTCGCTTTTTTCTACCATGTTCCAAGATGCTCAGGTATACTCATTTTCAATTGCCGAAAACATTGCCATGTCTTCTGTTATAGATAAAGAGAAAATGCGTCTATGTATGAACCTTTCTGGCTTTACTGAAGTTGTCCAAAAATTCCCTGCAAAAGAAGAAACGATGTTATTAAAGATAGTGGATGATTCTGGTGTTGAACTTTCAGGAGGCGAAGTGCAAAAGTTAGCTTTTGCAAGAGCTATTTATAAAAATGCACCAATCGTATTGTTAGATGAACCAACGGCAGCTCTGGATGCTTTCTCTGAAAGAAAAATGTTTGATGCAATTCATAGTTTCACAGAGAATCGAACTTCTATTGTTGTTACACATAAGTTATCGTCACTAAAAGACTATGATAAAATTATTTATATCGAAATGGGTGAACTCAAAGAAATTGGTTCACATCAAGAACTTCTTTCAGCTCAGGGACGATATGCGAAATTATTCCATAAACAGTCGGATTTATACGAAAAGGGGATGGTGCAATGAAGTCTTTTCGAACAATTAAAAGAATTTATCAAATGATGTTTCAAAGCAATCCACAATACATCCGGCTTAGTATAGGACTCGCATTGCTCGAAATTTTGAATCCGTTTATTTATATTTTCTTTATTCGTTATCTGACAGACACAATTGTCTCCAACAGAAATTGGATTCAGTTGAGTCTTTTATGCTTGATGTTTTTACTCAGTTACTATTCGTGTCAGATTCTCGTCAATAGATTAGAAAAAGAACTAACGATTATTGGTAACAAACTTAACAACGACTTTGAGACAAATCTAAATGACCGCATTATGCACTTGGACTATACATATTTAGAAAGCCCAGAAGTGTTAGATAAGCGTGATCGGGCAATCGAAGGCATTAAGGAAAACAATGGCATAAAAATCGCTGATATTAATCTCAAGATAATTTCCATCATCTCGTCTGTGATTGTTGTAGCAGGAACGCTTTATCTTATTGTATCAATTAGCCCATTTGTTCTTCTGATTCTCATTGTTACAATTATAGGAACACTTTTTATTGAAAAAAAACTTTCTAATATCGAACTTGAAAATTGGAAAAAGTGGATACCTCTGAACCGTCGATTTCGGATGGTATATGATTTGATGTATAACGTCAAAAATGCACAAGATGTTAGAATCTATAGCACTTATGATTTTTTCACTTCTAAAGTAACCAGTTATAATTCTGATAGTGTTTCAATTTTGCAAACAGAAGGTAAAACAACCGCGCAATATTCTATTCTAAAAAGACTTTTAATAATGCTTCAATTTATATGTGTGCAGATGTTTGTTGTGAATAAGGCCTTAGCTGGATTTATAAGTATTGGCGAATATACGATGTATGTAAATTCGGCAAACAGCTTTTCCACAAATGCAATGTTGATTGTTCAGAACCTTGTTCAAATTCAAAAAAATCTACTATATGTGTGCGAATACTTTGATTTCTTGGATCTTCCCAGTAAAGAATTTGAAACATCGAAAAAAGAAAAAGCAACCACACCACATTGCATCGAATTTCAAGACGTTAGTTTTCGCTATCCAAAATCCAAAATCAATACATTAGATCACATCAACATAAAGTTTCTATTAGACGAAAAGATTGGTATCGTCGGAAAAAATGGTGCAGGGAAAACGACTTTTATCAAACTACTTCTACGTCTTTATGAACCTTCTAATGGTAAGATTCTTTTAGATGGAAAAGATGTCCGCGAATATGATTATTCAAGTTATCTTTCGATGTTTAGTGCAGTCTTTCAAGACTTTAATATTTATCCGATTTCTATTCGAGAAAATATTGTTTCATCCAATTTTTATGATAGTGAAAAACTGTTAAAGATCTTAAAGGAACTGAACTTATATAGCAAATTGTTAAAATGTTCTGATGGAGTGGAAACTGTTGCATCAAAATTGATTGATGCAACTGGAATTGATTTTTCAACAGGAGAGAAACAAATGATTTCCATGGCACGTGCAATTTACAAACCCTCATCCATACTGATTTTGGATGAGCCAACCTCATCTTTAGATGCAAATGCAGAAAATCTACTTTATAAAAAGTATCGAGAATTATCCACTAAAAAGATTAGTTTTTTCGTATCGCACCGTCTGGCGAGCTGTATATTCTGCGATAGTATTCTGGTATTTGATAAAGGACAAATCGTTCAACAGGGAAATCATAAAACTTTGATAAATGATACATCAGGGCTTTATGCACAGATGTTTAATTTGCAGGCAGCACAATATAAATAACAAAAACTCTGCAGCAGCAAGCAGGGCGAGCTGGTACCAACTCGCGATTTTTGAATCAGATTTTTCAAATCCAAATTCAAAATGCTTGTTGGGCTGTGCCCAATCCCCTATCGTTCCGCATCGTGCGATGCAGGCTGCGCGTTTGTTCCAAACACTTTTATAACAAAAAAGATAGCCTAGGGCTCTTCCATGAGGGAAGGGTCCTAGGCTATCTTCGTTTATCGGGACTTCATTTTTTCTGCGCTGCTCTTTTCTTCTGCAAAGAACAGTTCTACATTTCTCTTCGCACGAAGAAACTCCTGCATTTCCTCTTTCGCTTTGCGATAGTCCGGGTAGCGTGCTTTCTTTTCTGTCAGCAGTTTTGAATATTCCACATCCAACTCCTTGACCTTGGGGAGCGTTTTCAAATTGGATTCATTAAACGCCGCTTTCGCTGCCTTGTGCAGCGTGATTTCCGTGCGGTGTGTTTCCAGAAAGTGCTTGCTGTATCCGGTCTTTCGGTAGGCATCATAGACTGGTCGCGTCTTGGCATAGTTGATGATGTGTGCTTTCAGCACTGCAATTTCTGCCAACCGCTTCTCAGAGGCTTTAATGGAATCGCCCAGTTCGTGATAGTGAGCAGTAGCGGCATCCACACGCTTCTGCATTTCTTCGATGCTGCCGATTTTATTTTCCTGTAAAAAAATCAGGGTCTTGGACATCTCTTTCAAATTGTAACGTTTCGCCCACCGTGCATAGCCTTCGCTTTTGCCCTCGGAGAGCTTTGCCTGAATGTCCACCAACAGGTGAAACGGCTGCTCTTTCGGTGGCTGCTTCTGATGCGGGCGGTGTTCGGCTTCTCCGGCAATGACCGCCTTGATATCATCTTCACTGTATCCTGCGCCCAGTGTCCGAAAACGGATAAAGCGTTTCTGCCGTGTTCCTTTGACCGAAGTGTACTTTCCCCGTTTGATTTCGTAGCCCTGCTGTTCCAGCTTTTGAAGAAAGCCCTCGAAATTTGCGGGCCTCTCGTTCAGCAGGATGTTGTCGATTACGGCACACAGCTTATCACGATTACTTTCTCTGGGTGGATAAAGGGTGCGCTTCTGCCGCTCTCGGTACGGCTTGATTTCAATAACAGACAGCTGATGTTCCAGACAAATCAAATCGCTCAACCGCTGCACGGCCAGCCCGGATAATAAAAAATCCCGAAATTTTCGGGTGCTGTCCAGCGCAGTGGAGTTGTAGATAATGTGATTGTGAATGTGTTCCCGGTCTGTGTGGGTGGCAACGATAAAAGCGTATTTGCCCTTGGTAAACCGCATGGCAAGTTCATAGCCCACCTTGTTGGCTTCCTCGGCGGTAATCTCACCGGGCTTGAAAGACTGTCGAATTTGATAGGCGATCACATCATTTTTTTGTATGCGCCCAGTGACAAATTCATACTGTCGCTTGGAAAGCATAAATTCTTCGTCTGCGGTCAAGGGGCTGCACTCATAGCTGCTGACCAGTTCTCCCTTGTTCGTTTTGTCAGGATTCTTCGCGTAGTCCGTGCGGCTTTTCAGGCAGGCCGCAACCGACTTGCCCTTGTTTTTGTGCAGCGCAATCAAACGTGTTGCGGCCATCGAACGCCCCCTTTTCTTAAAAATAAATTGGAATTGACTTCAAAATCTGATACACTGGTAAAAATATCTGTGAAAGGAATCTGTCCCATGAAAAAGCACGGACATTATTGTAAAGTCTGCGACGAGTACAAAGCAAATGAAAAGTTTTCGGGCAAAGGTCATACAGCGCACATCTGTAAAAAGTGCGCTGCTCTGCCGCCAGATGTACGCTCTGCGCAGATGATCGAAAACAAGCTGCTTTCTTTGCCATGGAGACTTTCCAAAGAACAAATAAAATGGCTGAACAACAAAGCCCATGACAAGCGGCCTGAGATTCGGAAGCTTGCGCAGGAGCAGCTTGATATGCGCTTCCACCCGGAACGGCTTGCGTCGGATGCTGCCGATGAATTTGAAGATTTACTGCTCAATAAGGATGACGAGGACGAAGATGAGTGGTAATCCTTATGCTAATAAAATTTATGTAACCCGCAGTGTTTGACTGCGGGCAGTGTTATAGCTCGGTCAGCTTTGCAAGAATTTGCTTGCTGACGCTGATCAGTTCATCCAACCGGGCGCGCAAATCCTCCAGATCGGCAGTATAAATCTGACCGTTTTCATTGGCTACTTTGGCGTACTGGTTTAGATTGTTGCTGCACATCTGCAAAAGATACGCCATCCGGCGCAGCTGCGGCAGATCCAGATGCAGACAATACCCGTCCAGTGCCATCTTGCGCAGATAGGAGCCGATGCTCAGAATGCCGCTGGCTTCCATTTTGTTCCGAATCCGCTCCAATTCCGGCTTGCTGACCCGGAAATGGAGTTGCTGGTCGCGGCGGTCGCTCACCGGGCATCACCATCCTTGTCGTAATAACTGCGGAAGGGTTTCACCGGCTCCGGCTTGTCCGACTTTTCTTCCAGTGCCGCCAGCACCGAGGGGCGGCGAGGTGCATCCTCCTGTTCTTCCTCGTCCTGTTCCGATTCGTGGCTCTTTTCGTCCACATCCAACTGAGCATTCAGCTCTGCAAGCCGTGCGGATTTCTCTGCCAGTTCTTCCTCCTGCGGGAAGGGCTTTTCTACCTCGATCTGTGCCGCCGCCTGCTGCTGATGCAGGGTGGTCAGCTCGTTCTCTGCGGTGGTGATGCGCTCCGGGAAGCTGTTCAACGAATTATCCAGCCGGCTGATGTTGCCCAAAGGGTCGGTGCCCAAAGGTACCGTGTACTTCCGCTGGCCCTTCAAAAGTGCCTGATACTCGCTGCGGAAGGTATCGAACCGCAGGGACAGTTCAAAGCCCCGGTAGCTGCCGATCACTTTTTCTTCGGCGTTGGGCAGTTCCGAACAGGCAAGCACCAGACGCTCACCGGCGGTCTTTTTCTCATCGTAGGTCACGCCCTTGATGGTCATGCCGCAGAAACCCTCTTGCACCTGCGGATAGGCGGCGGCAAGCTGTGCGTCCGCTTTCACCCCAGCAATATAGGCGTTCGTTTCCCGAATGTCAGCCGGGAATTTGGTCAGCAGCTTGTCTTGCAGGCGGAATTTCTGACTCTGGTGGTCGGCTTTCAGCACCTTCAGCTTGGCGACCTGAACGTCCAAGTCCATCTTTTCCTTGATGAGCGGATTGCCGGCGCACAGTGCCTTGATCTCCGCATAAGAAAGCGCCTGCTCGTCCACGTCTTCACAGGAGCGCACCGGGGATTTGGAAGTCATGATTTGGCTGATAAATCGCTGTTTGTTTTCCAAAGTTTGGAACAAATAACTGTCAAATGTCCCTTCCGTAACGTAATTGAACACCTTGACTTCCTTATTCATATTGCCCTGCCGAATAATTCTGCCGTTGCGCTGGGTCATGTCGCTGGGTTTCCAGCCGACATCCAGATGATGCACTGCCACAAGACGCTGCTGCACATTGGTTCCTGCGCCCATTTTTGCGGTGCTGCCCAGCAGGACCCGCACATCGCCGGAGCGTACTTTCGAGAACAGCGCAGCCTTTTTCGCTTCGGTGTCTGCATTGTGGATGAACTCGATTTCGCTTTCCGGCACACCGGCGGCAATCAGCTTCTTGCGAATATCATCGTAGACATTGAAATTGCCATCGTTTTTCGGTGTCGAGAGATCGCAGAACAAAAGCTGGGTCAACTTCTGGTCTTTGCCTTCCTCCCAGATTTTCAGGACGTTGCGCACACAGACGTTCAGCTTGCTGTTGGGGTCATCCGGCAGCATGGGGTTCATCAGGCGAACGTCCAAGCCAATCTTGCGCCCATCGTTGGTGACGCAGAGCATATTGTCCTCGGAGGCATCCACAGTGCCGGAATGGATGCGGGCGGCACGTTTGCTCAGTTCCTGCACCATTTCCTTTTGGATCTCGGACGGTTTTGCTACCACTGTCTCAAACTTTGCCTCCGGCACCGGCAAATGAAGCTGGTCAGATGTTTTAATGTCCGCAACCTCCTTGAACATGGACATCAGTTCCGGGAGGTTGAAGAACTTGGCAAATCTCGTCCTCGCCCGATACCCTGTACCTTCGGGAGCAAGCTCAATGGCGGTAGTGGTCTCACCAAAGGTGGATGCCCAACAGTCGAAGTGGGTCAGCTTTTTCTGCTGGAGGGTGCTGTATTGCAGATACCGCATGACCGTGTACAGTTCGGTCATGGAATTACTCACGGGAGTACCCGTGGCGAACACCACGCCACGCCCGCCGGTGATCTCGTCCAGATAGCGGCACTTGCCAAACATATCGCTGGATTTCTGTGCTTCGCTGGTGGATAATCCTGCGACATTCCGCATTTTTGTTGTGAGAAACAAATTTTTGAACGCGTGTGACTCGTCCACAAAGAGCCGGTCAACGCCGAGCTGTTCAAAGGTGATTACGTCATCCTTGCGCTCATCGGAACGCAGTTTTTCCAGCTTGATTTCCAGCGTTTTCCGGGTCTTTTCCATCTGCTTGATGGAGAAATTCTCGCCTGCGTGGGCTTTCAGCTCGTTGATGGCGGCAAGCGTTTCATAAATTTGCTCCTGAATGATACGCTCCTGCCGCTCAAAAGAAAGTGGGATTCTTTCAAACTGCGAATGACCGATGATGACGGCATCGTAATCGCCGGTGGCGATGCGGGCACAGAATTTTTTGCGGTTGGCGGTCTCAAAGTCTTTGCGCTGTGCCACCAACAGCTTGGCATTGGGGTAGAGGTTCAGAAACTCGCTTGCCCACTGCTCAGTCAGGTGATTGGGCACCACGAACAACGATTTCTGGCACAAACCAAGGCGTTTTGCTTCCATAGCAGAGGCTGCCATTTCGTAGGTCTTGCCTGCGCCCACTTCGTGTGCAAGCAGCGTATTACCGCCATAAAGCACATGAGCAATGGCGTTGCGCTGGTGTTCACGGAGGGTGATCTCCGGGTTCATGCCCACGAATTTGATGTGGCTTCCATCGTATTCACGGGGGCGGGTAGAGTTGAACAGCTCGTTATACTGCTTCACCAGCGCAATGCGCCGCTGGGGGTCCTGCCAGACCCAGTTGGCGAAAGCGTCTTTAATGACCTGCTGTTTCTGCTGTGCCAGCATGGTCTCCCGCTTGTTCAGCACACGCTTGGGCCTGCCATCGGCATCCTCGATGGTGTCGTAGATGCGAACATCCTTCAGGTTCAAGGTTTCCTCCAAAATCTTGTAGGCGTTGGCTCTGCTGGTGCCGTAGGTCTCGGACGAAATAATGTCACTCCGCCCGGTGGCAGTCTTGCCCTCCACACGCCACTCTGCGGTATAGGGAGAGTACCGCACATTCACGGCTCGCCGCAGATAGTAGGGGATCTGGAAGGTCTCGGTCATAAACTTCTGGATAATACTGGGGTCGAGCCACGTTGCACCAAGCCGTACATCAATTTCGGAGGCTTCCAGTTCTCTGGGCTGCGCCTTGGTTAGCGCATCCACATTGACGGCAAATTCCGGGTTGGTCTCGGCGGCAAACTGCGCCATCCGCAGCTTTGCCCGGACATCGCCGGACAGGTATTCGTCTGCCATCTGCCAGCCTGCTTCCGGGTCGGTGGGGTCGGCGGCAGGGTCCTTGAAGATCACGCCGGAAAGTTCGGTGGTAATGCGCCCATAGTCACCGGGAGTGCCCAGCAGCTCTGCCATATAGGGCAAGTCCACCTTGCCATGTTCCCCGATGGACACCGCCAACGCTTCGCTGGGGGTATCCACACTGGTGACGGCGCGCTCCGGGCGAATGGTGCGTTTCGTAAACATTGCAGCTTTGCTCTTGAGCTGCCCCTGCTCGTCCAGATTTTCCAAGGAGCAGAGCAGATAGTAAGAGGAATCCTGCTCAAATAATCTGCCGTTTTTACGGTCATTCAGCAAGCCATATTTGGCGGTAAAGGCATCATAGGCGGCGTTCAGTTTTGCCTGTGTCGCTTGAATGTCCTCGTCAGGGTAGTCGTTCAACTGCTGGTCGATCAGGTCGTTGACGATCTGCCGCAGTTCCACCATGCCGGTGACACGCCCCTTGGCGGTGTCGGACAGCTCCACCTGCGTCATCACGGAATTTTCCCGGTAGAACACCTCGCCGTCCACCACAGTGTAGGAGAAATTCTTCACCTCCGGGTCGGCAGGCAGGGTGAGCCGGGTGGTTTCTTCCTCAGCAATGTCGGGGGCATCCACCTCGGCGGCGGTGTACTGCCCCTCAATGTGCTGTACTGCCTCGGCAAGCTGGTCGGACAGCACGGCTCCCTCGATGGGTGCAACCGTCAATTCCTCTCGTCCGTACTGGGTGCTTTCGGCGGTCAGCTCGCCCAGAACCATCTCCGGGTGATCTACGAAATACTGGTTGATGGCAAAGTCGTCCTCGGTCTTGCCAAGTTGCACCCATGCAGGCTCAATGTCCGCAGGGCGGTCACGCTTCTGCAAAAAGATAATGTCACTGACAACATCCGTGCCAGCGTTAGCACGGAACGCATTATTCGGCAGACGGATCGCACCCAGCAAATCGGCACGTTCTGCCATGTGCTTGCGGGCGGTGCTGTCCTTGCTGTCCATGGTGTAGCGGCTGGTGACAAAGGCAATCACGCCGCCCGGCCGCACTTGGTCGATAGCTTTTGCAAAGAAATAATTGTGGATACTGAATCCCAGCTTGTTGTACGCCTTATCGTTGACTTTATATTGACCGAAAGGCACGTTGCCCACCGCCAAATCGTAGAAATCACGGCGGTCGGTGGTCTCAAAGCCAGCCACGGTAATGTCAGCCTGCGGGTACAGCTTTTTCGCAATGCGCCCGGTAATGCTGTCCAGTTCCACGCCGTACAGCCGGCTATCCTGCATGGTATCCGGCAGCATTCCAAAGAAGTTGCCCACGCCCATGGACGGCTCCAAGATGTTGCCAGACCGGAAGCCTATGCGTTCCACTGCATCGTAGATACCACGGATGACGGTGGGGCTGGTGTAGTGGGCGTTCAGGGTGCTGGAACGGGCGGCGGCGTACTCGTCCTCAGAGAGCAGCCCCTTCAGCTCTGCGTATTCCTTTGTCCAACTGTCTTTGCCGGGGTCAAAGGCATCTGCCAGACCACCCCAGCCCACATACCGGGATAGCACCTGCTGTTCCTCGGCGGTGGCACCACGATGCTCCTGTTCCAGCTTGAACAGGGTGCGGATGGCTTCAATGTTCCGGGCATATTTCTGCTTTGCGCCGCCCTCACCCAGATGGTCGTCCGTGATGTGGAAATTTCCGGCAGGCTCCGGCGCAGGTTCAGCATTCAGAGCTTCATCCAAGGCAGCAGCATCCGGGAAGGTCTGCACCTTTCCGTCCATCACGGCAGAGATAGGCAGCTCGTCCAGTTCCTCATCGGAAAGTTGCGCTTCAACCTGCCGCAGACCGTCCTCGAATTGTCGTTTGTTGATAACTTCGTTATCCCACGACTGCCCGTGTGCGCTGGTGTCGATGCGCACATCGGTATCACCGATATAGCCTACTGTTCCTTCAATCGTTCTGGTGGGAAGGTATACTACAACTTCGTCCCCGACCTTATAGCTGACCTCTTTTTCGGGAACCAGATCAATGGCTGCGGCCTGCTGTTCGTACAACTCCCGGACAACCGCCAGCGGTTCCTGCCGGAAAACGGGCATCCGCAGGTCGGCCAGTGCCATATCCTGCAAGGAAACCTTGCCCTTATCAAAATCCACTCCGTCAATCCGAAATTTCCGGCCATCCATATTGATGATGGAGCCGATGGGCAGATAGTCCTCTTTGTGCAGATGTTTAGTCTGGTGATGAGTCCCATCTTCGTTCAATCCGGCAAGGTAAACATCATTGCCCGCAGACCACAATTCTTTTGACTTTCTTGCCCATAAGCTAGGTGGAAAGCCTGTGACCTGAACTTCGCCCAGTGCTGTTTCTCTCGTAAACAAAGCACTGTTGAGAACTTTTGCGACCTTGGCAGCATCTTCTCCATAGAACATAAAATAGCCGCCAGCTTCAAATCCAACCAGAGTATCCGGGTGCTGCGCCTTTAATGCAGTGTATTCGGCTGCACTGGCGGCGTTCAGTTCAAGGGGAAAGTCGATGGCTCTTCTTTCTTTGTCCGACAGGTAGCGGTCAGACTGAATCATCAGGTCAATATATTTTTCGACCCGATCCCAGCGGAGAAGCACTTTCTGATGGTCGGGATAATGCTCAAACGTCAGACCCTTGCTGTCATGGTCAAGCCAACCACTGCTTCCGTCCAGATAAGTGTGTGAAGAACCGCCGGGGCCATACGGTGCATATTCGTTGGCAAGAGCTTTTGCCCGGAGTTTTCGGTCAGGCTGCAACTGATAAATTTTCCATATCCGAAGTTTGCTGCCTTCAACATTGGAACCTCTCCGCAGCGCATTTTCAATCTCCGCCTGCGACAAAACAAAAGCGGAGGGCGATTTTTCGCTCTCCGCTTGGTCGATGGATTCAATTTGTTTGGCTTCGGTGGGAATGTGGGCATCGAAGAAACTTAACTGTAAATCAGTTCGTTCAGCACCAGTTCCTCGGCCTGTGCTTTCAGACTGTTCATGTGCTGCACCCATTCCATTTGCCGACTCTTCTTGTCCGGGGCCGGGTTCTGTTTCAGAAGCTGCGCTATGGTCTGCTGCATCTGGCTCTCTGCCGTCTGCTCCACCTCCATCAGGTGCGGGTACAGGCTCCCGTTCAGGAGCATCGTGTTGTACAACACCGGGCGATGCTCCTTCAGGTACGTCCGGCGCAGCCTGCCGTACTTGCCCAGCGGCTTCCGGGGCTGGTTCAAAGTCAGGTTCGGGAGCTGGTAGTCCCCGATGGTCGAGTAGGTCACGTTCCTGCTGTTCGTATTCATATTGGCTCCTTTCTGCATTGCGGCGGCGAATGGTTGTTTTTACGGTGCGCTCGATATTCCGCAGCACCTCCCGGCTCATGTCACTGACGGCTGCGCCGAGGGCGTAGACACTATCCGGGGTGGAAAAATCGTGGATTGCCTGAAAATCGTCCTTATCGAACCACCCGGCAGGCTCAAAGCCGCAGCGTTCCAGCAGCGTGTAGGTGACGCTGATGGCGGCGGCGGACTTGAACTGCATCTCCACTCCGGCTTCATCATAATCCATCAGCAGCGAACCGTCAACGATGGCACGGATGTCCCCGCCGTTGTTGTCCCAGTAATCTGCCACCAGTTTCCCAGCAACATCGGCAAGCTGCTGGCTGACACGCTCCCCGCCGATGCCGTAGGTCTTGCTCAACATTTCCGAAACCGGCTGTTTCAGGTCGTCGTTGAACTGCCACACCTCCGGGTCACGGGAATTGCGGCGCACCCCGGTGTCGCTTACGTCAAAGACGTAATGCAGCCGGGGAAATCCGCTGGATTCGTCCAGCAGGGCGATGCCCTTGGCACCCCGGCGCACATAGCGGTTCATTCGATTGTTCCAGATGTCAAAGTCGGCGCAGGCGGTGGCATCCGGGCGCTGGGCGTAGATCATCAGTTGGTCTGCAAAGGGGTACTTGTACAGCCGAGATGCGGTGGTCAGGTAGTCCGTCCAGCTTTCCCAGTATCGGGTCAAGCCGTTCGCCGTGCGCTGGGCAAGGGCGAGATATTCTTCGGTTTTGCTTGGCATAGCGTTCCTCCCTTCAAGTTCATGGTAAACAAAAAAGCGAGCGGCCTTTTCAGGTCACTCGCTTATGGAATCTATGGTATTTTATTCGTGTTTTGCGGCAAACTTTTCTGCCATCTCCAGCAGACGGTCAAAGGTCTGCTTTTCTTCCGGCTCCTCGATCAGCTTTGCAAGGAGCGCACGGAACACATCGGTGCTGTCCTGCCCCAGTGCGGCGGCAACTTTGTCGATGCAGTCGTGCAGCTTCTTGACCGCTTCATCGGAGGGTTTGGATTTGGCAAGCAGGTCGGACAGGTAGCTGATGAAGGGATAGGTGGAATCATCGTTGATGATCTCGTTGGTTTCTTCGATGATCTTCTGGTTATCTTCGGGGGTCATATCGCCCTTTTCTTCCCATACATCACGGGATGAAGTGCGGCCTTTCAGAAAGGTGGCAAAAAGCAGGCGGTCGATGGGTGATCTTTTTTTGGTATCCATTGGCTATCCTCCGCTTTCAATTTTTCTGTGCATTAAAACTGGTTTTAGTATAGCATGAATGGAAGGATTCTATCAAGCCCACTTTCTTGCGGTTTGCGAAAATTTTTCGGAACAAAAGAACCTATGTACGCCGCCCGCAGGCGGCAAAAATCAGTCCGGGGGAAATTCCAGCTCGGCAAACTCCGCATCGGTCATAAGTTTCAGCTTCTCGACCACACCCTCGGACAGCTCCCGGAGAGCAAACTCATCGGGCATCAGGTAGCACTGCATGAGCCGAAGTTCCTGCATCAGCCCCAGCCGCGAGCCGGTGTTGTAGAGCATCATCAGCATCAGTTCCTCAGCATTAAAGTTCATGGGCATCCCTCGCTTTCTTACATCCAAAAGGGTTGCATTCCGGGGCATCACATTTTTCTCTTGCGCCCGCCAGCTCTGCCAGCTTTTCCAGCGTGGAAGGGCGATTGGACAGCCCCAGTTCTTCGGCTTCGGCAACTTTGTCCATGATGAGGTCATAGTCCTTCAGCACACGCCGCCCCTTTTCCATGTGGTGCGCTTCCAGAATCTGCTCCCGGACTTCCTGAATCGTCAATTCGGGTGCGTCGATCTGTCCACCATCCATCACAGAATAATCGCTGTGACAAAGGGTATAATCCCAGCCATCTTCACAGGACTGGATGGCAAGATAGCCTTTGCCGCCCAGCTCCCATGCGCCCTGCTCGTCCTGCGTCTGAATCTCAGGATAGGCGGTCGAGCCGGTGCGCTCCATCATCTCGCCGAACTGACAGATGTGATAGACGTTTCCGTACTCGCCCAGATCAAAATGATAGTCGTCCAGATGCTCGACCCGTGCCGTGTAACTGTTGCCATCGGAATGGTCAACCTGAATCACTCCATGATTCGGCACCCGGTAGAGATCATCATAGTGGCTGTTGATGAGCCGGACATCATCTCTGGGAATCGTGGGGTCATCCCAGATGCGCCGCCTGCGGACACCAGACTGCGGGATGGTGTCGAGGTGCTGCAAGCTGACCTCCTGAATCGCTTTACGGTCATCGCTGGAAAGTTCAAACAGATACCAGTTCCGGGCAGCAGGAATGGCGTTGCGGCCATCCGGCGGCAGATTTTGCTTGGAAATCTGACCGCTTTCCAGCGGCGCACCGTTCGCGCAGTCGTAGGTGGCAAAGCCGACACCGGCATCGTTTTCCCGCAGATGCAGGAATCGGTCCCTATTGATGAGGTAGAGCGCTTCGGTTTTCTGCTCCATCAGCAGCCCCCATTCTCAAATTCCAGAGAAAACTTGCTGCGGCCATCGGGTTCGGTGCCCAGCAGCACGGTGGCGTTGTAGGTCTTGCCCTTGGCACTGCGGCAGTCCTTCAGACGCACACGACCATCCCGCAGCAGCTTGTCCGCAACGTAGGAATCCAGCCGCTTGCCCAGACGCTTGAAGAACGCATTGTCCTTCCACAGCACGAACCGGCACTCCCGGTTCTCGCAGAACCAGCCCTTTTCACGCTCCACAACATTTGCACCACAGTTGGGGCAGACACCAATCACTTTGTTTTTCATAAGCGCATTCGCTCCTTTCGCAGCCTCGGTGGTCGTTACCAGCGAGGAAATCATCTCTTTGATTTCAGTCATAAAAGTTTCCGGCTCCATTTCGCCACGTTCGATTTGCAGCAGCTTCGTTTCCCAATCGGCGGTCATTTCCGGGGATTGGATTTCTTCGGGCATCACGGTGATGAGGGCTTTTCCCTTGTCGGTGGGCAGCAGCACCTTGGTTTTCTTGATGCCCTTGCGCTCCAGAAAGCCCTTCTGCACCAGCTTTTCGATGGTGGCGGCTCTGGTTGCAGGGGTGCCGATGCCCTGACGCTCCACGCCCTCCGGCATACTGTCTGCACTGGCGGTTTCCATAGCGTGCAGCAGGGTGTCCTCGGTAAAGTGCTTCGGCGGGGACGTTTGCCCCTCTTTCAGTTCGGCACCGGCAATGCTGCACTGGCTCTGCTCCTGTACATCTGGCAGAGCAGCCTGTTCTTTCTGCTTGCCCAACAGTTCGCCCAGCATTTTCCGCTCCATGGCTTTCCATCCCTCCGACAGAACCACCTTGCCTTTGACGGTAAATTCCTCCCCGGCACAGATGGTGGTGAGCGTGGTTTCTGCATAGCGGTGCGGCTCGCCTACGGCGCAGAGCAGCCGTGCGGCAATCAACCGCAGGACATTCCGCTCCCCCGCAGGGAGGGCGGCAAGGTCCGCTTTTGCCATACTTTTCGTGGGCAGCAGCGCATGGTGGTCGGTGACCTTGCTGCCATTGATGACCTGCTGCACATTGATGGGAAGCGGTTCCTCCACGGCAAACGCCTTGCCCGTATCCGTCACCAGCCCCGGCAGAGATGCCGCCATATCCTCAGTCAAAAAGCGGCTGTCCGTGCGGGGATAGGTGATGAGCCGTTTTTCGTAAAGACTTTGGGCATAATCCAAGGTCTGCTGTGCCGTAAACCCCAGCAAGCGGTTGGCATCTCGCTGGAGTGTTGTCAGGTCATAGAGCTGCGGTGGCTTTTCAGTTTTCTCTTTACGTTCTACTTTCTGTACCACTGTGCTGACCTCCTTTCGGCAGTTGGCAAGCAGAGTTTCCGCATCCGCTTTCTGTGAGAATCGCTTGCTGGATGCTGTACCGCCATCGGCAAATGCTAACGAAACCGTGTAGAACTTTTCTGGGGTAAAAGCAGAAATGGCAGCTTCTCTCTGTACAGCCATTGCCAGCGTAGGGGTCATGACGCGCCCAACTGCTAAAGGGCGACCATACAAGCATGAAAAAAGCCGGGACGAATTAATACCGACTATCCAATCGGCACGTTCCCGGCAGAGTGCAGCCTGATACAGTGCATCATATTCAGTTGACGGTTTCAGACTTGCAAAGCCTTCCCGGATGGCGTTTTCCTCCATGCTGGACAGCCACAGGCGGGTAAAGGGCTTTTTGCATCCCGCTTGCTGGCACACCAAGCGGAAGATCAGTTCTCCCTCGCGCCCTGCGTCCGTAGCACAGATCATGCTGTCCACATCCGGGCGGTGCATAAGTTTTTGCAGGATGCCAAACTGCTTTTTGGTGCTGGCAGACACCAGATACTGCCACTTCTGCGGTAGGATGGGCAAGTCTGCAATGCTCCACTTGACGTATTTGGCATCATAAACATTGGGCGGTGCCAGTTCCACCAGATGACCAACGCACCAGCTGACGAGATAACCGTTGCCCTCCCAATAACCATCCTGTCGATTGGTCGCACCGAGGACCTTTGCGTAAGCTGCCCCGACAGAGGGCTTTTCCGCCACTACCAAGCAATAAGACAATAAGCATCAACTCCTTTTTATAAATGGTGTCATCTTGTAAAAAAGATTGGATTATGGTACTATGTTCTTGAAAGAAGAAAGAAAGCGGGTGAACCAATGTCTGAAAACAAAACACAGCAAGAACTGGATTTTGAACGTAAACACGAGCAGGATTTACAACGTCTGAGAGGCCTGCGCCTGATTGATGACGATTTCATGGCGGCGGTTTTTGAAGACCCTGCTTGTGCAGAATTTTTGCTTCAAATCATTCTCAAACGAGCGGATTTGAAGGTTCGTGAAGTGCATGGTCAGTACAGTATCAAGAATTTGCAGGGACGCTCCGTTCGTCTGGATATTCTGGCTGTTGATGAGCAGAATCGGGCATATAATATCGAGGTGCAACGCAGTGACCGTGGGGCAAGCGAAAAACGCGCCCGCTACAACAGCAGCCTGCTGGATGCAAACCTCACTCATTCTGGCAGCAATTATGATGCCTTGAACGAAACATATATTATCTTCATCACGGAGAACGATGTGTTAAAGGCTGGATTGCCGATTTACCACATTCATCGTATGGTAGAAGAAACCGGTGCAGTTTTCAACGACCAGTCACATATCATCTATGTGAACTCTCAAATCAAGGATGAAACTGCCCTCGGAAAACTGATGCATGACTTTTTCTGTACCGATGCAAAAGATATGTTCTATTCGGTGCTTGCAAATCGGGTACAATACTTTAAGCACGATGCGAAGGGAGTGGCAACTATGTGCAGAGCAATGGAAGAAATGCGTAAGGATGAACGAATCGAGTGTGCTTTGGAGATGCTCGCAGATGGAATGCCTTATGAAAAGGTGGCAAAGTATTCTAAATTGTCTATTGAAGAAGTCAAAGAACTTGCCAGCAAGAAATCTGCCTGATAAAATAAAATACTGTTATGTGCCGCGTAATGGAAGAAATGCGTGGAGATGAACAAATCGAGTGCGCTCTCGCCGATGGGGTGCTTTGTGAAAAGGCGGCAAGGTATTCTAAAATGCCTTTTGGTAAGACATTTTATATGATGCACTTGATAATATAAACGTTCTATGGCAACATAAGATATAATTATCTAGATTTTAGAGCGATTATTTTATGTGAAGAAAGCGACGAATGTATTACTCTATTAGCAGACAGACACTCATTTATGTGAGTGTAGGGTGGGTGCCATGATGCATTGACTTACGGTTGTTGTTCACTTCGGGTAGGCGTCAGTTCGTCTATTTGATTCTCTGTTTTGAATGCTGAGTTCCTATTTGAATCCACAGTGACAAATAGGAGGTCTAGTATGAACATCGTAAACATTATCTCTTTCTTATGCGGTTTATTTGGCGTGTTTGCATTTTTCTTTGATCACAGTGATTTGAAAATCACTTTGGGATGGAAGGCATTATGCATTGTTATTCTCGTCATTTTTATCGTAATTGAGGTGGTTTTCGGGCAAAACAGGCGTTAATGCATCTGGCAAGTGGGTCTTTTCAACTGGATGACTTTCAGTTTGTTTTAATATTAGAATGGGGTGCTATTTTTATGGCATCCCGTTTTTTAGTATGTAAGGCGGCAAACGCCGCCATAAAATTATTCTTCTGTGTTATCCTCCTTGCCGGTGTCCTCCGGCTCGTCCTCGGTCGGAATCTCAAAATCGCCCTTGTCCTCGGTGTAGTTTGCATCGGGGTCAAGGGCTTCTTTTTCGGCTTTTTTCTTCTGCATCTGCTGGCGATAGAAATAGAAGCCGCCGCCTGCCGCCAGTGCAATCAGCACGACTACGCCCAGAAAGCCGGATGCGATCTTTGTGACCTTATTCTCCTTGGACTGCTCCGTGCCGGATGCCGCCGCTTCCTCGGCAGCTTTCTTGGCTTCCTCCTCGGCTTTCAGCCTGTCCTGTTCAGCCTGCGCCGCCGCTTCTTTTTCGGCGGTATAGGCATCGGCATCTTCTTCCTCCATCAGAGCCAGCAGGTCGGCTTCGTCCACAAGGTTCATAAAGTGGACGGTCTGCTGCCCCTTGGCATTGCGGTCGATGACCAGATAGAACGTGTTGCCGGACTTCGACACCAGCGTAATGAACTGCTGGCCGCTGCCATCGGAATAGTTGGTGTGGTAATCATCCACCAGCGTCAGATTGCCCTCCGGGGTCAGGGCACCAGAGGTTTCGTCCGTGACGGTGACAATATCCTCCACCACCTCCGGCAGAACCGGCTGCTCCACCGGGGCAGCTTCGCCCTCAAAGGCAAAAGCGGGAGCTGCCATGCCAGCGCACAGTGCCGCCGATACCAGCAGTGCGCTCAGTTTCTTAATCATCATCTGCATCCTCCTTCTCGAAAGTTGCGCCCACGGCAGACAGCGCAGCCGGGTTCGGGGTGGCAGTTGCCGACTGCCGCAGCAGAGCGGCAAGCTGTTCCGGCGTGACCTTTGCCGTCCGCACCATCTCGTTGACCTCGGCAGAATCTTCCTCCTGAATGCGCCGCTCCAGGATCTCGATGCGATTGTTCAGCTTGATGCGGCGTTCTTTCTCTTTTGCCAGCATCGCCCGCAGTTTATCCGATTTTTCGCTCATAGTAACTTCTCCAATCATTTTGAAAGCCGTCCGAACCCGGCGAGATGCTTCTCCCAGTAGGACGAGTGAATGTTTGCGTACTTGATGGGGTCTCCGGCACTGACCATCATGCCGTTGCCGAGATAGATTCCAGTATGGCTCATGCCGGGGGTGTCATAGGTGCCTTTGAAGAAAACCAGATCACCGGGCTTTGCATCGGCTTCGGAGATGTGCTGGCTCTTGTTCCACAGACCGTTGGCGGTAGTGCGCCCTACATCGTAGCCGTTCTGGTTGTACACCCAGCAGACATAGCCGCTGCAATCAAAACCGGTTTCCGGGGTAGAGCCGCCCCACACATAGGGTGTGCCCACATACTTTTGCGCCTCCTTGTAGATGGCGGCAAATTCGCTGTCCGTCAGGGCTTCTGCCGGAACCTGATAATCAATACCGGGTGTGCCGGAGCCATCGGAGCCACCGGGCGGCAGTCCGCCGTTGAACAGATACGGTCTGCCGCCCAAGGTGTCCTGAAAGATCTCGTAGCGTTTCCATTGGTCGTTGTCCAGTTCCTCCCGGATGACCACCTCCAAGCCACGGTTCACCAACTTGGTGTGGAAAATCTTGTACTCATACGGCACTTGGGTAGGAACAGGGATACCTGCCGGACTGATGACCCAGACCGTCTTATACCGAATCTGCACCTCCACCCATGTGGTCAGCTTGTACTGCTTTTTGAAGGTCTCCTTCAGCTTGCCCTGCACTTCCGACCGGGTGTAATCATCATACAGAGTGGTCAGGAATGAAGTGAGCTGCCACGGGTCGTGTTCAATGGGGTCAAGGTGGTACTGGTACTCGTTGTAGCCGGGGTGGTCGGTGGGGGTGCGCTTGATCTTTTTATCCAGTTCCTTTTCCAGCTTTTTGTAGTCCTGCTCTGCACCCCAGATGTCCCGATCCTCGGCAGAGTATATGGTCTGCCCGGACACCTGTGTGCCGCCCGAAAAGAGGATACCGCAGGAGGAAAAGCCCGACATCACCATGAGGACGAGCAAAAGAAAAACGCCCACAATCACCAGAACGTGTGCGTTGCCTTTTGCGGCATTCACCAGCCCCTTTACGGCGGTGCTGACGGCAGTTTTGCCCTTTTCTACCGCCTGTTCCACGCCGGACCGGGCAGCAGATGCACCGTTGGATGCCGCTTTGCCACCTGCGGTCTGCGCCGCCGTACCCGACCGGGCGGCAGCATAGTAGCTCTGCCGGATGTCTTGCTTCTGCCGCCATCGGGAAAGCCAGTTGGAACCGCCCTCGCCGGTGCCGGATGCGCCTGTATCTTGTGCCGCAGTTGGCTTCTGCACGGAAGATTTTGCGTTTCTGGCACCCTTCTTGCCCTGCATCTTGGCTTTCCTCTTGAGCTTCCGGGCATAGCGGCTCTTGGAAATATCCCGGACATTTCCTGCCGCCTTTTCGCCCTCGCTCAGCGCCTGCGTGCCCACATTGTCATCCTCGTACTGGTCAACTTCGTGATGCGCCGCAGACCGGGCGGCATGGGCAGCGTACATCTCTCGCTTCTGCGCCTTACTCAACCGGCTCAGTTCGTCCGGGGTCAGTTCCGCCTTGCCAAACCGCAGATGCTGTGCCTTTTCCGCAGCTTTATCTGCATCGGTTTTCAGCTTTTTCTTTTTGGGCACCGTCTGCTCTACCTTGGCTTTTTTCGGGGGAGAACGGGTCTTTTTGGTAGACGATTCCTCTTTGATGTTCAGCTTCGGTTCGCTCATTTCTGTGCGCCCTCCGAGACTTCACCCAACTTGGTGGTCATAATGTGGTAGAGTTCCAAATCAGTGGGGAATCGGTCCACAAACGGCAGAATGACATTGCCGAAAAACAGCAGCCCTTCGCCCTCGCCGGAGTGGGTAACGTAGGAAAGCTGATGGGGCGAAATATTGAGTTGCTTTGCGAGGATCTGCCGGTCTCCCGCCGCCTGATTCAGCATGATGATCATGTCGCTGTTCTCAAAAATATTCTCGACCTCACGAGAAGAAAGCAGGTCCTTCACATTCTGCGTTAATCCGGTCGGGATGCCGCCCCACTTGCGGAAACGCTTCCAGATCTCCACAGAATATGCCGCTGTCTGTTCCTCTTTCAGCAAAAGGTGCATCTCGTCCATATAATACCGGGTGGACTTTCCGCTGCTGCGGTTTGCCGTGACACGCCCCCAGACCTGATCCTGCACGATGAGCATACCGAGTTTCTTCATCTGTTTGCCCAGTTCCTTGATGTCGTAGCAGACGATGCGGTTATTGACGTTCACATTCGTGCGATGGTTGAACAGGTTCAGGGAGCCTTTCACATAGATTTCCAGAGCCGTGGCAACATGATGCGCTTCTTTCTCGTCCTGTTGGAGCAGGGCATTGTACAAGTCCTCAAGGATGGGCATATTCTCCGGGCAGGGGTCCGCAAAATATTTGCGGTAGATCAGATGCACACAGCGGTCAATGACGGTTTTCTCCACCGGCAGCAGCCCTTCCTTGCCGCCCACCACCAGTTCGCACAGCGAAAGAATAAAGTCAGCTTTCAGGGAAAGCGGGTTATCTTCCTCGGAGTAGTTGGCATTGATGTCCATCGGATTGATGAACTGGGTACTGTTGGGGCTGATTTTGATGACCTGACCTTTCAGCCGATTCACCAGCGGGGAGTATTCGCCTTCGGGATCGTTCACGATAATATCATCGTCCGTCACCAGAAACGCATTGGCGATTTCACGCTTTGCCGAGAAACTTTTTCCGGAGCCGGGAGTGCCGAGGATCAAACCGTTGGGATTCTTCAGCTTCTTCCGGTCCACCATGATCAAGTTGTTGGACAGGGCATTCAGCCCATAGTACAGGCTCTCTTTGCCGGACTGATACAGTTCCTGCGTGGTGAACGGGATGAAAATGGCCGTGCTGCTGGTGGTCAGCCCTCGCTGAATTTCGATCTGGCAGTCTGCCAGCGGCAGGCTGCTCATCAGCCCCTGCTCCTGCTGAAAGTCAAGGCGGCACAGGTTGCAGTTGTGCTTCTGTGCAATGCTGGATGCCTGAAAAACATTGTTTTCCAGCTCCTGTTCCGTGCGCCCGGTGTTCAGCACCAGAAAGGTAACAAGGAACATCCGTTCGTTCTGGCTCTGCAATTCCTTCAAAAGCGCCTTGGCATCCCTGCCGTAAGTTTTCAAATCTGACGGAAGAATGTCGATATCATAACCGGAACGGATGGCTTTTTTCTGCTCCTCAATGGTACTGCGGTCCAGTTCCGTGATGGTGCGCTTCACCGTCTTGATGGCACGGTTCTGGTCAACGGACTGGATGTGCATGGTGACGATTTGACTGGAATCCATGTCCAGAAAGTCCTTCAAGAGCTGGTCGCTGATGTCGGATGCCGTGATGCTCAGAAAGCTGGCGGCGCAGAAGATACCGCCAATCTGGAAGGTACGGCTGTTCTTGAACGCAAAGGCGGTAGGCGCAATGGCATCCTTCACGGACAGCCCGCTTTTCACGAGGTCTTTCCAGTCAAAGTGAAACTTGCTGGCACCGTCCATGTTGAACATATCGTGCATGAGTTTCAGCCGCTGGACACCGTTCAGGGGCATTGCCTGAACACCGAGCCGGTGGAAGTTGTTCAGCAAATCGTTCTGGATGTGGTCTAGCCGGGGTTTGACCTGCGCCATGCTTTCTCCCTTCACGCCAAAGGTGATGAATTTGGTCTTGGTCAGACCATTATTGCCCTTGTCAAGCTGCTGGCGCAGCATCTGGGAATACTCCGCACGAACATCATCGAAACCATCTCGCTGGTACGGGATGCGGATGCTTTTCTCAAACTCGGTGCTGTCGGTTGCCATGTTCACGAAGGACAGCTCAAATTTGATGGAACTGTCGAAGAAGTTCAGAAAACTGCACCATTCCTCAAAAATCGCTGTCTTATCCTCCTGCTGGGCAAGCTGGTAATTGATGTCCTGATACTGGATGGTGCGGGTGTAGTAGTTGGGCTTCACCCGGCAGGTGCCGTCCTCAAACATCCGCTGCATGGGGATGGACTGCTGGGCGGTCCGGGGCACAACGGGCTTTGCATTCTGCCTGCGCCTCTGCGCAGACTGCGGCTTACTGTGCTTACCGGTCTTTTTCCAAAACGGGATCATGGGTCATGCCTCCCTTCATAAGCAGTGCATAGTAGTTGTCGGTCTTGTAGGGGCGAATCTTCGGGCGGACAAACCGGGACTGCACATAGTACGACAGCAGCTTTTCCAAGGGCTGTCCGTTTTTCTCGTACATTCCAAGGAAGAACGCCGGCAGCATCACCGCCATCATGCCGAGGGTGGCGGTAGTGTTGCCGCCGGAATCCCGGAGAACAAAAAACAGCGGCACTCCAATGAGAGCCGCTGTGCCGAAACAAAGCAGTTGCCGTTTCGTCAGGTTGAATGCGACCTTCGATTTCACTTTCGTCAGGTCACGGGGAACGGAAATATACGCAGCCAATAAAGCACCTCCTTTAATGCGCTCCGAGAATGGATTTGGTTACGGAGCTGGTCTTGAACAGGCTGAAACAGAGCAGGACGGTGTAGCCCACAATGCTCCAAATGGAGTTAATAGCATCCCCGGAAATCGCCACGCTCTGGATCAGCACGGCGTAAATCGCCACGCAGATGAGGATGAGAAAGCCTTGAAAGCCCAATGCGAACAGGCATTTCAGGTAGTTCTGCCCCATGTGGCTCTGCTCGTGGTTGCCGAAGGTCGCCATGGGGATGGGCGCAAGGCTCACCATGCAGTAGATTTCAATCATACGCCCGTAGACGATGACAAAAATGATGATGCTCAATATCCGCATGGTGATGCCGATGAAGAAACTTTGCAGGAAAAGCCCGAACAGGGGTCCTACATCCATCTGCATCAGGCTGGCTTCCAGCATCGACAAGCCAATGTCGTTGACACGAGTGTTTCCGGCAATGATGCCGCTGGAATCAGACACCACCTTCTGTGTCAGGTCAAAGACCGCCATCACGATGTCGAAAGTATTGCTGATGAGCCACACCGACGCCGCCGTTTTGAAGATCCAACGCATGATGAGTGCAGGCTCAAATTGTGCCATGTTGTTGTGCTGGGTGATCATCTCAATCAATTCATAACAGGCGATGAAGGTCAGGATGATGCCTGCTATGGGTAACACCACGTTCCGGGACAACGCCTCAATCATTGCGAAAACGCGCGGCTCAAAGCTGGAGGGCTTGGTGCCCACCTGCTGGGCGATATTGCCGACCTGCGTGTTCACATCGTCGAATAACCCGCTGAGATTTGACATAATGCCTGCCGTCAGGATGCCTTTGATCCAGTCGGCAATGGCTTTGAGAACGGTTTCCATTCAGCAGTCACCGTCCTTAGCTGAAGTGGTTGATGATGTTTTTCAGGACGTTCAGGAGAAAAATAATGTGGGTCAGAAGCTGCATAATAGCACCGCCTTTCGTGGATGAGTGGATAAAAGACACGGCTTGGAGCACGGACATTCAATAAAACTGCAAACCACAGAGGGCTTTCCGTTGCTGCTCAAGCCGCCGTATGGAATAATCGCCTCAGAAGCCGATGAAAACAAAAATGCCGACTGCTTTTGGCAATCGGCAATGGCAACAATATTTATATAAGTTCTTCCCAAGGCTCCAGGCCCATTTCTTCCCATGTGACACCATAAGGAGCACCGCCAGAAGTATAACCAGCAATAAAGAAGAAATCATCATTCTGTTCCACGAGTGGCTCGAACACCTGTTTCTTTTTCTTCTTTCTGTGGGGCTTTGTCATTTTTACAGCAGGACGATTCAGTTTTTCCTGTCTGCGTTCCTCACGATGAAGCAGATGTTCCGGCATTCCTTTCTCTGCAAGACGCTGTTCAATAGCGGAATGCTTTTTATTATATACGGCATAGAACTCGTCAAAGGAAACATGGTATGGAATGTGCGAAAAAATTTGACGAGCAAGCAACTCATGTTCATCCGGGGTATCAGGAAACCGTTGGTTATCGGAAAAGAACTGATGCAGTTCTTTATATATCCGCTCTACAACTTTAGCTTTCTGTTTCTGCTTGAGCTGTTTGTAAGGCTTGTAATCGTTCATTTGCGATGCTCCTAGCGGTAAGAAAGTGGAAATCAAGCAAGCATCTTGCCCTCCAGATAGGAGCAGCGGAGATAATCAGGATTGGTGTAGTATACGTTGGAATTGAAATCGGAGATCTCATCCGTGATAAACGACGAAAAAACATCCAGAATTGCCTGTGCAGCATCCTCATCCTTCATGGTGGACAGCACCAGCCCCTGGTACAGCATTCCGATGGAGGTTGCAGAAGGAACCGTATAGCGGCACTCTGCGGCGGTATCAAAATCCCCATCCGGGATGTTGAGATCTTCAATCAGCTCATCCGAAACCTGCTCAAAGGACAGGCAATGGTTTACTTCTGCCAGCCGGAGCTGCCGTTCGATGTCGGCTTTTGTAAAGTGACGGATCACATCCTGCCGATGATTTTTGGTCTTGCGGGCAATGGTCTCGATCAGGCTGCAAACATAGAGAACATCATTTTTCTGCTTTTCGGTCATGGATGGGTTCACTCCTCTCAAAGGTCAGGCAGTGCAAAGCGTTTACGGTATGAAAGCTGATTTGATGTGTTGGATGCTTGAATTTCGCCAAGGCCCAAAATGCTTCACGGCTGATTTGCCCGGACGTAAATCCGTTGACATAGTCCCAGATGGTGTCATCTGCCATGGGACCCTCCACAATATCGTAGGGATGGGTTTTGCCTGCACGACATTTTGCGATGAAATCCAGCCATTCGTCCGACATTTCAGGGAAACGCAGGATCTTCAGGTCGGGATTTTCTACATAGCGATAGACGTTCACAAGGCCATCGGCAGAACGGCGGTCTGCCCAGCGGTAGGCTTGCTGATAGTTGTTCGTGCAGTAGAATCCCCAAGAAAAGTCCTTTGTATACCGTGTGATGCGGATTTCGGGATAGACAACTTCTTCTTTGCTCCCATGATACAGCAGAATTTCGTTCATGTGACTTACCTCACCATAATATGTACAGGCGGGAATACCCGCCTGCGGCTCTTAGCCGAACAGACCAGACAGCAGAGGAATCAGGGTGATGCCCACCAGAGCGACACCGCCGCCAGCCATGAGCTGCTTCA
>OODN01000288.1_pt1 | contig 35184 bp, 35 predicted proteins | sample 1671651 | NCBI WGS metagenome assembly OODN01 (sample SAMN06348178, study PRJEB24527) | human gut metagenome | biome: human gut; feature: ankylosing spondylitis patient; material: feces | host: Homo sapiens | place: China | collected 2015-10 | reverse complement strand
AGATGCACTATCTATAAAAGTGCTACCTCTGAAAATGATATAATAAATTCACCTAAACAAAATATAGATTCATCCTCAGAATTAAAAGATGTTGACTCAGTAGATATCAACTATACTGATTTAACTACTCCAGAACTTAAAAAAAATACTTTTGGACAAAGACTTAGAAAGTCTAGATTAGAATTAGGATTATCTGTAAAAGATGTAGCAGATATCTGTAAAATTACTCCTTCTGTTGTCAACGGATATGAACTCGAAAGATTCTATCCTTCAAAAGAAATTTTGGACTTGCTATCATCTACATTTAATGTAAATTATTTATGCTCTGATGGGTATACAAACTTAATTTTAAACTATGATATATTTATAGAAAATCTTAAAATTTGGATTTCTGATAACAACTTTACTACACAAATAGCCGCAGATAAACTTGGTGTTTCTCGCTCTTTACTTAGATTTTGGTTTAATGGTGGTACTATGAGAATAAGTCTATATAATAAAATAAAAGGTAATTTGGCACACTATAATCTTATATAAAATTTTCAAATAAAAAATGGGGAATATCTTACAAAAGATACTCTCCCTTTTTTATCTATACAAATAATTATGCTTTTTATATTTTCAAAAATATAAGTTTATTATAATATGTTAGTATCATTAATTTTATTTATACTTATACTTCGCTCTTCTTTTAGTGTTACAAATGATTCTATTTCTTTTGTTAAACTATGATGACTTTCATTATACTCACTACTCTTTAAATATCTTATTAGATCTTCTCTATCATATTCGTATTTTAACCATGTAGCTATTGGTAAGTCATATTCCTTTATATATTGTATTAATTTATCTTTTTTATTTGGTCTTGCACTAATTTTGTACTTCTTATTTAAAGTAATATCACTATCATAAACTGTAACTTTACTCTTATCTGTTGCTAGTAATATATTTTCTATCATTAGTTCAATATTTCTATTTTCTTTTTCTATTTCATTCATTTCTTTCTTATTTTTATAATTCTTTATCTCTATTTCTTTTATAAGCTCTCTTTCTTTTTCTTTCAAAGCTCTAATTCTCTCTATGTTACTATAATATTTATCTAATAGCTCTTTTTCTATCAAGTCATTTACTTCTATACTATTAATTTCTAACATATATTCTCCCCCAATATCTATTAATTATAAACTATTTACCATTCCACTCATCACTTTCAATTTCAAGTAAATTAGGCGTTATTCTAATAGCTTTGTATTTACCCTTTTTTAAGTTTTCATCATAATTAAATGTAATTATAATGCTCCTTCTAGGTTCTTCATTTAATTTATACCTTTTAGGAATATTTTCTATATTCCCATTATTAATATTTGCAAGTGCTGCAATTAAATGTTGCTTCTTATTATCTTTAATAATACCTCTAAATGTTTTTTCATTCATAATAATATATAGTTCTTTTTCAAATTTATTATATAAATAAATTTGCCTCCATGAATAATTTTGAATATAGCTAACAGTAAACTTATTATTATTCCTAAATGTATGTTTTAAGTTAGAATATATATGATCCCATAATAAACGATCTTTTCCAATCATAAGTTCAAAGTTATTTTCTTTAAATAGCCTATTATTTTTAATTTGAGCTCTATTTATACATTTTGCGATATAATCTTTTTCTTTGAATTTCAACTTAGTAGGATCTTTCATAAGTAATACCATCCCCCAATAATACAAATAAACTTAATAATATATTATATTTTTATATGTATATGTTATATTATCTTGTACTTATTTAATTATTGTAAAAATAAAATATGGATAGCTAAAATATATTAACTATCCACGATTAATATCACTTATGTAAAATATATGAATTTATACCATACCTATTAAAATAATCAACTAATAAACTACCATTTATAAGAGATATATTATTTTCAGATGCAAATTTCTCACACTGAGAACTAAAATTACTTGTAGAAATAAATATACCTTTCATAGCATCAGAATTTCTTAATACTGACTCAAACTCTCTAAGCTTTGGTATATCAATATTATTCTTGTATCGTTTTACTTGACCAATAACCTTTCCTCCCATTATTGGATCATTATTATATAACTCACAATCTATACCACCATCATTAGTTTTCTTTGTTTCTATTACTTCATATCCCATATTTCTAAATAATGTACATACTAAACTTTCAAGTGCAAATGGATCTACCTCTAATAAATTTATACTTTCACTACTTATAACTGATTTATTTAAATAATCACATTTAGCTATAGGAGTGATTTCCTTAAAGCATAAATTTGAACCTATGTCTATTCTACCTTGCATAGTTTGTTTTAAACATTTTAATTTATCTATTCTACTCATATCAATACTATTAAAGATATTCTTATCTACCATAACTGATATTATATACGGATTTATATCTTGTCCTGTAGATGAATCTATATCTTTTATATATCCATTGAACACAATTGTATCTATATTATTATGTATATCTTGATTAAATACATTGCTAATACTGTTAAGAGCTATAGAGAATACAACTTGGTTATAAATACTATTTCTATCTTTCACACTCATAGTAATAGCTTTTATCTCATCTTTTGTTTTTTTATATTCATAACCTGTTTTATCTGGTACTATTTGTATATCCGGTAATAAGTAATCTATTACTAACTTATTTGAGTCTTTACAATAACCTGTATTTATACATCTCTTAAATTCAACTGGATACTCTATTTGATTTAATAATTCTGCTTTATAACTACTTATAATTGACGCATCCCTATTTTTATATAATTCTTTTTTAGTGTTTATAATTTCATTTGTTTGAAGCTCATGAACTTTAATCAAAGATTCAATCTTACTTTTTCGATTAGCTTCATTTTCTTCATATATGTTATATTCTTTTTCATATCTTTCCTTTTCTTCTTTTACATATAAATTATATTTTTGCTTAGGTCCTTCAAATAATTTTTCTATTATATTAGATTTTCGTATATTTAATTCACTAGGTTTTGTATATGGAACTAATAACTCTTCTGGTAATTTTAATTCCTGCAAATCTTTTTTTATAAACTCTTCAATTGATATTTCTCTACATTTGCTATTTATTATATTATTTAGATTCTTTATATAAATATCTATATTATTTGTTAATATAGAAGCTTCTTCATGTCTATCATTTATGTATTGTTCTTTTTGTTGCTTTTCAAGTTCTTTCATCTTTTTCTTTTGTTCTTTGATTAATTGTTTTGCTACTTGATTTGAAAAGTTTGCTACACCTTTTTTAGCCATAATCTATGCTCCTTCAGTTAGTTATTATATTTACATTATTTGCATAAATTACATTTTTTATGAATTCAATCCTTATAAATTGATTTTGAATATTCATTCTATAGCTTTACTTATCTTGATTAGTTCTATTAATATAGCTTCCATGTAAAGACTTATATCTCCATCACTTGTTATCTATAAAGATTCTATTCATTATTTAATACATTATTTTGTTGCTTATACTCCAATAACTTATCCACCCCAAAATTCCTAACCAAAGCCTGCTCCGTAATAATCCAAGTAGTTCCCATCTTCTTAACATCAACCCCCTCAACAAGCTTTTTCCTTGCAACTTGCTTTCTAAAACAAGAATCCCCCACCCCATAAATCTTAGCTGCCTCAAGAAAAGTATATAACCCTTCAAAACTCCCACAACATCCATTATATTTTAAATCATCATTTTCCATAAAATCACCTCTTTATAAACATACCTCTACTATTACCGCAAACGTGAATTTTTAAACCTATCTTAATTAAAATCTATATTGCCACAAACACAAAAACCTACTTATTCCAATACTTTCATACATATTTTCCCGCAAACAGGACAAACTATATACATAAAATAAAACACCAAAGGAGAAACAAAAATGCAAATATACATAGCAGACTTACAAGCATATAATAGCGGATACTTAAAAGGAGAATGGATTAAACTACCAACAGAAGAAGATGATATACAAGATGCAATACTAAGACAAAGCCAAAACGTACAGAGCGACTTCGCAATACATGACTGGGAACTTCCATTTGAAATAAGTGAATACACAAACCCATTAAAAATAAATGAACTTTGCCACACTATACAAGAATTAAACTTAAACAAATACTTAATACAGCATCTTGAATATGCCTATGGAGTAGATTTAAAAAATACCGATACTTATACACTAAAAAATTATTTAGATAATATATATACAATAGAAGCTAGTAACAATATAGAATTTGCACAAAACTTCATATATGAATTCTACTTTGACCAAATAGAGGCCCTACCTTGGGAGATATCATATAGCATAGACTATGAAACTTTATATAAAAAATTAGAAATGACAATGAACATAACCAAAAACGAATATGAAAATATATACTACTACTCTAATAACTAAAAATCATAAAATAAAATACCAAACATAAAAAGCTTCTAATTAATTAGGAGCTTTTAAAGTTTTAAATTCTTAATAACCTATATAATTTTAAATGCTAATATATCTGCTTTAAAAGCTATATATACACCAGCATTGGATAGCGGAGCAACGATTTTATCCAATGCGGTATACCAAACAATAAGATACATTGCCGACACCAGGTAAATAGACTCATATGTATAGTAGGAGACTTGCACTATAAATTATTGATATGTATTTTATAGAAAATGTGGAGGCTTAATAAATTAAGTAAGGTTCATGCACCCAATAAAACCTAGAAACTGGGCATTGGGCTTAGGGCAGTGAATGGCTATTCCAAAGAAGCTACGAGCACAAATGAGCGGCTAAGATACGTAGCAAACTTGATATGAAATATGATGTTTGCGAAGTATGTTAGTAGCGAATAGTGTGAGTGCTTTTGGGATTAGTCAGAGGGGCACGGCCGAAGGCCTTAACTTATATCTACTCTACGCTCTATATTTAAAAATCTCTTCAAAGTTTATAACTCAACAAAATATATAAACATGGTTTTGAGTTAGCGATTGTAGTGGAAATCCTTTTGAGTGGTTTTTACTCAAAAGATTGGAACGTAAAGCGCGGTGGCGAAGCCAAACTCCATAAGTATTAAAATCTTATGTACATACATTAGCTACTACATAAACAATAGCCACTATATCTAATAGTAATATAATAAGTTAAATATATATAATAAAAAAATTAATGTAACTATAATAAAACTCTATATTTTAATACAATGTTTAAATTATATCTATTTTTAATAATAAAAAATAAAGAGTTATAAGAATAAATATAACTCTTTATTTTAATTTGCATTATATTAATATTGTGAATTAAACATCATTCTATGATCATCTATAATAATTCTTTAAAATCATATATAAACTTATCACTCTTAACTTTTATTTTATCTAAATCATTATATGATGATTTATCATAAACACCAATTGCCTTAAAGTTAGATTCTTTAGCCGTATTTATAGCTATTAGTATATCTTCAAATATAATACACTCATTTGGATATAAACCTAGTTTCTTAGCTGTATATAAATATATATCTGGATAGTTTTTATCTCTTTTAACATCATCTACTGATGTGAATGTATCAAAATAATCATATACTTTATTATTTTTAAGTACTGGTTCATAAAGTTCTTTTGGTGAAGATGTAGCTAAGCCTATCTTTATATCATGTTTTTTAAGTTTAACTAAATACTCTTTTACATTAGGCTTTAATTTAATATTATTGCTATATTCATAAATTGCCATGTCATTCCATTCTTTTATTAAACTATCAACACTTTCATTTAAATTAAATCTTTCTATTGTGTATTTAGCCACTTCTTCAAAACTCATAGAATTTATTTTTTCTATATAATCATTGGGCATAGTAATATTTCTTTTTTCTAAAAACTTAATATCTATAGTTTCCCAAACATCCATAGAATCTATAATAGTTCCATCTAAATCAAATATTGCTCCTTTAAATTCTTTCATACCATTTCTCAACTCGTTTACTTATATCATCTGTGCCTAAAATACCTGATACTAAAGCATATCCATCAGGTTTAAAGTGTTTTAATTTTTTAACATTATCTAAAGTTATACCTCCAATTAATACAAAAGGTAAATTTACTTCTTTTATAATTTCTTCTAATGTATTAAAAGAAACTAACTTTGCATCACTTTTAGTTGAAGTTGAAAACATCGCTCCAATACCTAAGTAATCTGCACCATTTTCTTTAGCTATCTTAGCTTCTTGTAAGTTTCTAGCTGAAACTCCTATAATTTTATTATCTCCAAGTAACTTTCTTGCAGAAACTGCATCTATATCACTTTGTCCTATATGAACTCCATCTGCATCTACAAGCATTGCTATATCTATTCTATCATTAATTACAAATGTAACATTATACTTATTAGTAAGTTCTCTAAGTTTTATTGCCTTTTCTAAAAACTCTTTACCATCTGTATTTTTCTCTCTAAGTTGTACCATAGTAACTCCACTTTTTATGGCGTCTTCTATACATTTATAAAAATCTCTATCTTTTAATATTTTTGAATCTGTAACTAAATATAGTTTAAGGTCTTTTTTTAATTTATCTTTATTTATCATAATTTTCTCCTAGATAGCTTTTTTGACAGTTTGTATATTTGCCATTTTTTTAATTTTAGATAAAGGCATTATAGTTAAAACTATAGTACTAAGTAACCCTTCTGTTCCACCACCAGATAAATTATAAACTATTGAATAAGCAATTGGATTCCATCCATCCCATGCATATTCTGCAAAATAAATACATCCAGAAAGTATATGAGAAGTTTCTTTTAAAAGTACTGCCAATAAGCAACCTATAAAGATTTTATTTTTATTCTTACAATCAAATAATCCACTAACACCAAGTAACATACTTGGTAGTATATAGTCTAGCAAAAGTTGGACTGGATGAATTATGTATGGTGAACCAATTAAACATAATATTCCTGTAATTAATCCACAAGTCATTCCTATAATCGGACCATAAAATATTCCTATCATTAAAATTGGAAGTGATGATAATAAATCAATACCTCCACCTTGTGGATATTGAATTAATTTTATTTTTGATAAAATTAAACCACAAGCAGCAAATAAAGCAATAACTATCATAGTTTTTGTATCTAATTTAAATTTTCTTATATTTAATAAATAGTAGACTATAGGGATTAAACATATAATTAACATTATTATATTTATCATTATTTAACCTCCTCATATGCCATATCCCAAAATTTCATTTCATGAATACTTGCTTTTATAAATATGTCTTTTAATTTTTCTTTTTTATTCTCATCAATATTTTCACTCAATGTATTTACAAACTCTATACTAGTTCTTGCAACTTGTTCATAACCTTCACAGGAATAAGATTCTATCCAGCTTTTATAAAAGTTATCTTCTAAATTTTCTTTATAAGTTTCTTTTAATTTTTTACCTATATAATAATAGCTCCAAGCACATGGTAAAACACTTACCATAGTATCTAATAAATCACCTGTAAGAGCTATAGATTTCATATAACTTGTATAGTTTTCATTAGCTTCTTTTATTTTATAGTCTTCAAGTTCTTCTATTTTCTCTCCAAAGTTTTTTAGATACCAAATATGCGTTGCACTTTCATCTTCTAAGATACCATTTATACTATTTTGGCAAAACTTCATTTGTTCTATATTTTCACATTTTACCAAAGCCATAGCATATACTTTTGCATACTCTTTTAAATAAAGATAATCTTGTATCAAATAATCTTTAAATTTATCCTTGCATAGATTTCCATTTCCCATATCCATTATAAAATCATGTTCTAAATATGCATCCCATATAGGCTTTACATTTTCAAATAAATAATCTGTAATTAACATTTCTTTCTCCCCCATAATAGTTAATTTATACCTTTAATATCAACTCTTGCATACGTTTCTAAAGTTTCTTTATTTAATAAGAATAAATTATCAAATAACAAAGTTTTATATGTTCCTATTGCTGGATTTTCTTTATCCGCTATTTCTCCACTTATACTCATTGCAAGCGTACCCATAACAGCTGCGTCAATTATATTGTCTGCACATGGTAAGAAACTTCCTATTAAACTTGTACTCATACATCCTGTACCAGTTATAAACTTTAATTTTGAGCTACCATTTTGTATTTTATAAGTAGTTTCACCATCACTTATTAAGTCTATCTTTCCTGATGCTACAACTACACACTCTAGTTTTTTCGCAACAGATTCAACTATGTGTGTAGAATCACTTCCATCATCGAAAGAATCTACACCCTTTCCATTTACATCTAAACCACCTAAAAATTGTATTTCTGATATGTTACCTCTAATAACATCAAACTTAACTTCATTAAGTAACTTATTAGTAAATTCACTTCTAGCTTTAGTAGCAAACACACCTACTGGGTCTAGTATAACTGGCTTGTTATATTTATTAGCAGTCTTTCCTGCTAAAACAAATAAATCTAAAATTTGACTATTCATAGTTCCTATATTTATTACAACAGCACTAGAGACTTTTACTATATCATCAACTTCTTCATAGGAAAAACTCATAAGTGGACTTGCACCTATTGCTAAAGTTGCATTTGCACAATCTGTTATAGTTACATTATTTGTGTAATGTAGTATTAATGGATTTATATCCTTAACCTTATCTATTAAGTCAAATATTTTTACCATACTAATCCCTCCATATTCCAATTATTTTTTAAAATTTATAAAAATGGTGTACTGGTCCAACGCCTTTTCCTATGTCAAAACTATGTCTTATAGCTTCTGTTATATATTCTTTACTAAGTCTTACAGCTTCTTTTATGTCATATCCTAATGCTAAATGAGATGTTATAGCTGAAGATATTGTACAACCTGTTCCATGAGTATTTTTTCTGTCTATTCTTTCACCTTCAAAAACTTCAAATAAGTCTTTTCCTATAAGTATGTCTACACAATCTCCATTTAAGTGTCCACCCTTCATAAGCACATACTTTGGACCTAAATTTAATATTATTTGACCTGCTTTTTTCATATCTTCAACAGTTTCTATTTTCATATTTGTTATTTCTTCTGCCTCTGGAATATTTGGTGTTACTATGTATGCCTTAGGTATAAGATATTTTATTAAATTTTGTTTTGCCTCTGGTCTTAGTAATGAGTAACCACTTTTTGAAATCATAACTGGGTCAACTACTAAGTATTCACAAGGATATTGGTCTAAAGTATCTACTATATCCTTTATAATTTGTGGAGAAGATACCATACCAACTTTAATTGCTTTTGGTGATATATCCTCACATACTACTTTTATCTGTGATTTTATTATATTTGAACTTAGTTCCTCTACCTCAAATACACCTTGTGTATTTTGAGCAGTTATAGCTGTTATAACACTCATTCCATAAGTTCCTATAGCTGAAAAAGTTTTTAAGTCAGCTTGAATACCAGCTCCACCTGATGAATCCGACCCAGCAATTGTTAATGTGGGTATTTTGTAATTTTTCATATTTTATACTCCTTTAAATGATTTTGACAAATAAAAAAGCTATACCTGATATAGGTATAGCTTCCAAATTTACATTTATTATAATTATCTTTTTATTACTTAGATTATTATATTAATATTTATTGTTGCTTTCCTACGCTGGTACTAACCAGATCAGGTAATAAGGGTCGGTTTATAACCTCTCAGCCAATGGCACCCCTAGCATTAATTATTTATTTTTAATTTAATTATAGTAGATTTTATTCTAAAGTCAATTATTATTTTTTTCTAAATTACTTATTTTACTTCTCTATATTCTTTAAATATACTCAATCCACCAGCTTTTTCTAAATTTATAACAATAAATGCTGATAGAATTGCTCCACCTAAAGTTGAAATAAAAAATGGCAAAATATATCCATAATATGCAATACTTCCTGCATCAAAACCCATTATCAAAGTTGCAATAGGATAAGCACTAAATCCTCCTAATATAGAGGTTGCTAAAACTTCAGCAATTAAAGTAACAGTTATGCTTTTATATTTCCAATATGCAATTCCACAAAATAATGCACCAAACATACTTCCTGGAAAAGCCATTATACTTCCTATTCCCAAAATATTACGTATTAAACTTGCTGTAAAAGCTACTCCAATACCATACCATGGTCCTAGTGCTACTGCACAAAGAATATTTACCATATGCTGAATTGGAGAACATTTACTACCAAATACAGGAATTGAAAACATACTCCCAATAATAGCTACAGTACATAAAATACTCGCAATACATAACTTCTTTGTTTTATTATTCATCTCTAAAACCCCTTTTCAAAAAATCTGTGAGAACGGCAATAACAGCAACGTTCTCCATAACATAATAGAATCATAAAGATTCTATGGAAAATCGGTCGAAGCTTAATGGCTTCCTCTCACGCCGGAACACGGCTTCCCATCGCTGTTATTTACAAAACACAGGGCGCTCCCCCTCTGTTTAGCCCGAATAATCGGGATTTCCGTTCATCACATCCTTTCATATCAAAGATTTTAGGTTAAAATTAATACTCAAGTTAATATCTTAGTACTAATTCTAATGATACAAGTACAATTATATTCTTTATCATCATAAATGGTAGCATCTTGTTATTTAACTGTCAATTAATAGAAGATACTAAATTAAAACCATTGAAGAGCATAAATTAATACTATATATAATAACTCATTCAATGTATTTTTTAATTCCCTAATTAATATATAAGGGATAGGAGGTGGGGGAGCAGAGAGCGCGGTGGGAGTATGGTGAAAGCTGAAATGTAGTAAATAGTTAGCACACAAATAAAGCTACATTTTAGCTCATATCATAGTCAATTTTTCCTATGTAATATGAGCTAAAATGTAGCATCACCTTGTATGTCTTAGTTTTTACGAAGTGTAAGTTTTCACCATACCGGGGCTGAATAACCGAAGGTTAATTTATGCGAAGCAGATCCCAGTACATATTATACTATGTATATCATATTATATAACTTTAAAATTTTAATATCTACTAATCCAATTACTAGATTAATTTAATTAACATACTATTTATTAAATCTTTTTCTAATCTATTATAAATTACTATTACAACTATTTCTTATACTAACAAACACATCTTCATTTTCTGTAAACAGCTCATACATTTCTTCAAACTCAGGTATATCATAGCCATGTGAATCATCATTTCTTAACTTACGAAGTGTTTCTATAACTATTGCAGAATTTTTAGGCAATAAATTATGATACTCACACGCTAAAAGATAATCATAAAAATTCTTAGATTTTATATTTAAATCAATAGTCTTATAATATAGCATAGCTTTTGTTAATTCCAAGAAAGAAACCATGTAATTTTTAAAACCTTCCTTAATGTATCTCTCCCATAAAGGTGGCATATCCTCTTTGTTATATAGCATTTTAAAGTTTTGTAAATCATATAAACATGACCCAAAATCTCTATTTACAGCTTCTATAGAACTCCAAGCTAATTTATTCTTAACGCTATCATACATATTACTCCAATTTAAAATATCTATAACATCACTGTTCTCAATATAAAAATTATTTAGATAGTCTTTAAACTCTTTAGATTGATATATGATATCACCTTCAAATATATTTTTTCTAAGTTCTACTGTATAATTGTCTGTAACAATCTTTAAATCTACATTAATGTCTAATACATTTCTTAGAGATTGAGTTTTAATTGCAAGTTCTGTAATCGGTACTTTTTTAGTTGGTATCCATGCTATATCTATATCACTATTATAGGTTGCTCTGTCTGTACCAAAACTACCAAATATTATGATTGCTAGAGTATTTTCTTTAGGAAATATATTTACTATTGAGTCTTTAGTTTCCTGCGATATATTTCTCATCTCTAAATCACCTCTTATATATTTATAAAATTTATAGTACTAAAAAGGCTCTGGTCTTATAAAGTTTCCAGAGCTCTTAATATTTACTTTTATATAATCCCTAGTGGCAACTTCAATTATTTGCTTACTATCTAATTTATTATACCACATTTTATATATAGTTAAAACAATTCACTATTAAATGATTTTTACACTATCCGATAAAGTTATTTTTATTATTTTATTAACTATTTATATTATAATATTTATATCTATTTAGTATATATAAATCATTTGTTTCTTCATCTATACGTCCTAATATATAATCTGATGTTACATTTAATACTCTTGATATTATTGCTATTTCTCTAACACTTGGCTCTATTATTCCACTTTCATATGTAGACAGTGATACTTCATCTATTTTAGTTAAATTGCATAGTTCTCTTATTGTTAAGTTTTTCTTTACTCTTATTTTTTGTATCCTTGAACCTATTGTTTCATTCACTATTCCCAATCCCCTTTTATCTAAGCATAAATTGTAAAGTAATTCTAACTATTTGATTTTAAATTATATTAAGTTTAAATTAATATTTTTTAATGCATCAATAATAAACACTTCTCTCTCGAACTCTAAATGAACTCTAAATTGCCCGTACTTTTTGAACAATTTAATAAATGTTTTAAATCCTTCTCCTTTTATATCCGTTATTCCAATAATTCTATATTTATTAGCAAATATAATTTCCATAAATACATCTTTTTTTCTTTCTACAATATTAACATTAATTTCTTTTTCAAAATTTATATGTATTGGTTTATCAAAATACTGCATCAACTGAACCGATGATTTTATTTGCTCTATAGTATCATTAAATTCTTCTTTATTTTTAAATATCTTACCTAGTGTTGGATATAATATTGTACCTGTGTCATCTGAAATTGGTAGAGCACCAATAAAAATAAAACTATCACTTCTTGTACTTAGATTGACTTTATATGATTTTCCTTCAATCGATAATATAATGTAATCTCTGTAATACTCATATGTAATAATATTTGTCTTTTTATATCCAATATCAACTATTGCATAGCTCTCCCCAAATGCTTTATTTATATCAACATAATCTTTTAGATATAATTTAAATAATCTTCCAAAATATATTATTGCTTCAGATATTTTGCCTAATGCTATTAAACTCATACTAATTCCAAACAGAGCTTGCTTATTCGATTTATCTAAATCTAAACATCTCTTAAAATACTTTACAGCTTTATCATCCTCACTTATAAATCTGTAATATCCACCTAATCTTGCGTGTGCTTTATACATATTTGGATTTAATTTTATAGCCGTATTAAAATGATATAATGATTTTTCTAAATTTATCTTGGCAAAGTAGCATACCCCAATATTTAAATGTGCTCTTTCAAAATAAGGATTTATCTCTATGCATTTATCATAGTAACTTATTGCTTCATCTAATTTTTCAGTCATATGGTATGCAACACCTATATTATAATACACTTCATCAGTTTTATTAACTTCTAATGCTTTATGTAATACATCTATTAAACTATCATAATCTTCTAATTTTCCAAGACTTATCCCTTTGATTATCAGTCCCTCATAACTATTTTCATTTATTGCTAGTGCCTTTTCACTGTATTCTATTGCAATACTATACTCATCTAACATATAGTACATATTAGCACATGCTATGTATATGTACTCTTTTGGAAGTATCACTGAAAAAGCTAAGTATATATCTAAAGCATCTTCATAATTTCCTTCTTGAGCTAATCTATATGCATCCATCAATTTATTGTCTAATTCAAAATATAATGCTTGTGAATTTTCTAATTCTAGTTTTGATAACATTTCAGATGGTTTTAAATAGTCTACGTCTTTATTAAAATTTAATTTCTTTATATTTTTATCATCTGATAATGGAATATTTAATATATTACATATTTTTTCAAATGTATTATTTACTTTGGGATTCGAATTGTTTTCTATTCGTCTAATAGTTCGCTCTGATACTTCTACTAATTCTCCAAGTCTTTCTTGACTATATCCCATTTCTTCCCTTTTTTTCTTTAAGTATTTTCCTATATGCATTTACTATTTTGTCCTCCTTGTGATGTTGTATCTCTAGTATAAGTAATTATTTATGTAATGAGAAGGACATTTTTACGGACATTTTTACATATATCTATACAATCTCTACATACATTATCAGAGCACATGAAATCATATATAATAAACCTATAATTATTTTAATTTTATATATTAACCACATTAAATAGTTAATACATAAATAAAGCTACATTTTAGCTCATATCATAGTCAAAACTCCTATGTAATATGATCTAAAATGTAGCATCACTTTGTATGTCTTAGTTTTACGAAGTGTAAGCTTGCTCCATACCTGGGCTGAATAAGCGAAGGTTAATTCTGTAAAGCATCTCTTAACTTTTTTAATATTATATTTCTGCATATATATTATTTAAGAAATACAGCAAATAGCTCTATACTACCCTCTAGTACCATCCATTAATTATTTCTTTTTCATTATAATTATACAAATATTCATCTGTCCCATACATTAAGTAATTAACAAAACATTCCATAAGTTCTTCATCCTGCATAGCTTCTCCAAGCGAAGGATATTTAATACCTAATAACTCTGCATCTCTATATGAATCTTGTCCAAACTTATGCCATTTACCAACTCTATCCCTTAAAAAACCTCTTTTTTCTCCTACTATCTTTTCAAATATATCGCTAAATTCTTCATATACTGCATCTAGTTCAACAGGTGGAAGTACCTTTTCCTTAAATACATCTATCATTTTATTAATATCTTCAATTCCATTTATAATATCATACTCACTTACTTCTCCATCTGTAATTTCATAAATATCTATATCTGATACATCTGATAAAGATTGGATTATTTCTTTAGTATAATCTTTTATATTAAAATTAACCCACTCTAAATATGTATACTTATATGAGCTATATTTTGAGTTATTTTCTAAGATATTAAGTATAAAGTCTCTTTCTGGATCTCCCTTTTTATATTTACATAGTTTGTCTAAAAAAGTTTTGTTATACTTTCTTTTATTGCATTTAACTTCTATATTTTCAGTTTTAACTATATCCACTTTTAAATCTAAATTTAATATAAATTGCATTAGATTATAATCTAAATCAGATTCTATAATATATCCTGATTTTTTAATTAAATCTCCCAGTTTCATTCTGACACCCCTAATTATTAAAACAAAAGTGCAAGTTTTAACTTTAATAATTAATACTTACACTTTTGAGTTCTCTCTAGTTATAATTTCATTTAGCTTATTTTATATTCTTCAATAAACTAAAACTCCTTATGATATCCCTTCAATTACATTAATCTCTGCATCAGATATATTGTATAATTTATATACATAGTTATTTATATTCTTCTCACACTCTTCTATATTTAATAAAACATTTCTTTCATAGCTCTCAATAATGTTCTCAACTTCTTTAATTAAAGCTTTATAAATTTTTTCATCAAATGCTATCGGTAATTCTTTTATTTGTGGAGGCCCTATTCTTAAGTAACCTCCAGATAAAGATAATGAACTAAAGTATTGTCTATAGTAAAATGTCATTAACTTGCTATTTAGTATTCCTATTATATATCTTAAGTCTAGCTCACAATCATAAATTATACTTGTTGACTTACCTGCTAAGTATTCTCCTTTTTCATCTAGATAACACTCTAACTCTTTATTCATTCCACCTACAATAATCTTTGTACTTTTACTTTCATCATATCTTACTTTATTGATCTTATATATATCTTCATTAGAAATAGATGGCTTTAGATAATTATCTTTGATATATTTTGTATTTTTTATGCCCCATAAAGAAATATATCTATCTATACTTCCTGTATTTATAAATTTTTTCATTTCATTATAATTAAAATTGCATACATCAACTAATACATCTTTTATTTCATAAGCTTCTCCAACAGTAGCAGCACCTTTAACTTTAGCTATTTTTTCTAAAGTATCAAACTTTATCATTTTTTCAATTACATCTATCTTTATTTTATCATCTACAAAATATCTATCCCAATAAATATCTCTATAAAACATATCTTTATTAATTATAATTTTACTTTTAACTTCTTCTTTATTTTCCATAATATTTATATGAATATCATTCTTTTCATTTGATTTTTCAACTCTAAATACAACAGGATATACATCAGCTTCCTTAAAAACATCTACACTAGAGTAGTCTCTTAACTCTTTTACTGAATATTTACCAATATACGCCCTTAGTGCTTCACTATACTTAGCTCCAATTAATTTATTTGGAACTATATATGACATATTACCATTTTGTCTTAATAATCTTAGTCCTAACTCTATAAATATTATAAATATATCCCAATTACCTTTAGCACTATTGTATTTTCTCTTACAATATTCCCTCACTTCAGGTATATACTTCATCATATCTTCTGAATCTATATATGGAGGATTGCCTATAACTATGTCAAATCCTCCTTTTTCCTTAAATATCTTAGAAAACTCTAGCTTCCATAAGAAATACGGTCTTCTATTTGATTTTTTTTGCTTCTTTAATTCCTCTATGTCTTTAAATAAAAGTCCTTTTTCTCTATTTAGCTTATACTCTATTAAGTCCCATTCTTTATCCTCTATATCTTTTTTTATTCTTACTTTTTCACTATTTTCCTTTGTATCAAATAATTCACTTTGTAACCTTTGAATATCTTCAAGTAATTGATATTCTTGCTCTATTCCTATATTAGCTTCACTTCCTTGTATATTCATAGATATTTGATTACTTATTTCTTTTTTCTTTCTTTTAGGTCTTTCTTTAAGAAGCTCTTCATCAAATAGCTTTATTCCATTGAACTCTTCTATAAGTGAATTTCCAACCATTATATTATAATCTAAATTTGGTAGTGTATTTATAGTCCTAATATCAGCATCTACAACTAGTGATAGCCATAGTCTTAATTTTGTTATGTCAACAGCACTAGGTTCTATATCTACTGCAAATATAGATCTCTTCATAGCATTTTTCTTTAAGTCATATATGCTTTTCTTATTGTTCCTTATAAAATCTTCTTTTTCCCACTTATCTAAATCTTTTGTCATGTATTCAACAATAATACTTCTTGCTTTAACTATTTCATTTAGCATACCTAAAGGAAATGCGCCTGATCCAACAGATGGATCTGCTACTGTTACATTTTCTAATGCTTTATCTATAATTTCTAAATTATCGATTATAAACTTCGGCATTTTATAATCTTTTTTATCTCTTATATTTAAGTCAACGTCTTTTATTACTTCTCCGTATTTTATAAGAACTTCTAATGATGTAGTATCTATATTAGTTTCTTTATTTAAGTAATTTATTAAACATTCTTGACACATATAATGAACTATTTCTCTAGGTGTATAAAATGCACCTTTAGATTTTCTTTCTTTTACATCTAATAAATTCTCAAATATTTTTCCTAGCATTTCTGGATCTACTGCTACCTCTTTTTCAAGTGGTTCATCTTCATTCATTGTAAAGTTATACATATCAAAGAAATCTAGTAATCCAGTATTCTCATCATTGGAGAAGAATTCATCCGGTATTTCTATATTAGTTTTTTTCCACTCATATTTATAAATAGGCTCAAATAATCCTCCATTTAAAAATGGTATCTTACAGTTAAATCTCTTATAGTACTCATTAGGTCCTCTTCTTTCATTTAAGGCTTCATAGAATAATGGCTCTAAATATGAATTAAAAAAGTTTCCTTCATGATTGTTTTTACTATAACTATTAAATAAACCCCTTATAAATACTTTTGTACCATCTCCCCATTGTTTATCGTATTTTGGATTTCCTTTAAATACATTTGATAACCAATCAGCTTCTGTATTAGATAAATCATTTAATGCTTTTCTATCTAATTCCATTTTAGACTTGTCTGCATTAGATGGGTTAAACACCTTGTCCATAATTTCTTTAACATCTTCATTTTCTTTTGATTTTAATAGATTAAACTCATTTCTATCTACTAGTCCAAATGGCACAATTGGAACTCCAAGCCATCCTTTCTTCTGTAGGAAATATAGAAATGAAACTTGTCCCATAAGCTTTTTAGCAAATTCTTCAGAAAACTCGTTTACTTCTACCATTAATCTATTAGCTTCTTCTATAAATTCATTATTTGTTTCTAAAAATTCCTTAAGGTCTAGATACTTCTCTTTATACATTTTAAAGAATTCATCAGTAACAACCTCTACACTAAATACATTTTCTATATCTTCTACTGATGGTTTCTTAGAGTCATCAAATAACAGATTTCTAAGTTGTTCTTGAACTGTGTGATTTTTTAATTTTGGTTCAATTAAATAAGAATATCTCTTAGCCGGAGTTATAGTTTCTGTTGTTTGTAAATTTCCTGTTATCTTATTTACATCAAATGTATAGTCTAATTTAACAAATGATATTCTCCATATATCAGTATTTTCTGAATATAGTGCTACAACTGCTGCATCTGCACCTGTATCTTTTAAATGCTTAGCTATAAAGTTTCTCTGCATAGTTCTAGCCTTGTCTGGTGAATACTTTAATTTAACTATAGATGCTAATATTATTTTTCTATTTTCGTCTCTATATTTACCTATATCTTTAACATAGTCTATATAGTTTTCATATATACCTTCATTCTCTTTTTTAGCTACTGAGTTTATTCTATCTTTGGATTCTAAATTTAATAGATTTATAATAAATTTATTAAATTTAATTTCATCAAATTTTTTCATTTCGTTAAATATTTCATTTAACATAGTATATTTATTATCCATAATTTATCTCCTTTACAATAAATCTAAAGATAATACGACTTCTGTATTATAATCTTGTATTTCTTCTTTACTCTCTGAATTCTTAATATATGAATCTGGCACTAAATCCCATATTGTATTAAACATTTCTATAGGATCTGCTATCCCTTTTATCATCTTTACAATTTCTTTACCTATAGCTAATGGTATAGCTCCATCTTCAAATAAATCCATTAATTTATATATTTTACTTATTTCATTCTCTGTAAACTTTGGATATGTATTTAAAGCTTTAAGAGTTTTTATTATAGTCTTATCATGGCTCTTACCTTCTTTTCTAATAGGTGATATATCCATACTTTCCTCTTGTAAAGTTTTTACAAGTTCTTTTTTATTTTGTTCTAAATTTTTATAATAATTATTACTTATCTTATGATATTTCTCTTCTTTATCTGACTCCATAAGCTTCATTGCATCTAAAAATGTCATTTCTCTTGAAACGATTCCATCTGATATAAAGAATCTCTTCATATATCCCTTTCTAAAGAATGTAAGTGTTCCATCTGTATCTAAGTACTTAGCACTTCTTATTTTCCTAGGATAATTCTTTATTTTAATAAATAAAGCTTCATCCTCATCCCTTAAATCTCTTATTATTTTTAAATATTTAAGAGTTGAATCTTCTTCAAAGTCTTCCTCTTCTAAACTTTCTTTACTATTAAGCTTATCATATAAAGTTTTTCCAAATATACCATAGGTATCAACCTCTTCATCTTCACTAAGATACTTAAAATCCTCTCCTAATGTATCATGAAATGCTTGTATTTTAGAAGTTATGTTCTCTTCTAATGACATATGTTCTCCAACTTGAGCACTTGGGAAGAAGTTAAATACATAGATATTATCATGTTGTGTTCCAACACGATTTATTCTACCTACTCTTTGCATTATTCGAGTTGGATTCCAAGGTAAATCATAGTTTACGATTACATTTGCCCTATGTAAACTTATACCTTCTGCTAGTATATCTGTAGTTACTAGTATTCTAAAATCATTTTTCTGGTTAGTTTTAGAAACATCAGGATTAAAGTTTTCTTGTATAATGTCTCTATCTTTATTTTTAGAACCACCAGTAAATAGTATCGTTTGATTTTTAAAATGCATGTCTATATTTTTCTTTAAATATTCTGCAGTTTCTTTTGATTCTGTAAATATAAGTATTTTTGATTTTTTAAGAAGCTTATTATTCTTTAAATCATCTATAAATTTATCTAATTTAGGATCATTTTCTATAGGATCCCACATTCGTCTTATTCTTTTTAAGTTAGATAAATCAAATTCTAAATCTTCTATAAATATACTATTGAATTCATCCGATTTAAACTTAAATGCATCTTCTTTATCAACAATAAAGTCTAATTTTTCTTCTTCTCCATTATTCATTAGATCATACACATTATATTTTTTACTAACATATACAACTCCTGACTTGTACATTGATATAAAGTTTTCATAAGATTCTATAAATCTATCAAGAGTTTTATTAAAAGCATAGAAACTACTTTCTAATCTTTTTAATAATATACCTTTCATAAATCCGCCCATATTTTGCTGACCTGTTAATAAGGACTTATATTTAGGTGGAACTTCATTTAAGTATGTTAATGTTTTATATCTTGCGTAAGAAAGAACTTTTATTGTATCTAAAGTTTTATTGAATACTACTTCTACCTGATTATCAAACTCATACACTATTTTTTCAGGTGTATTCAATGTGGGGAATGTTAATCCTTGTGACTTTAAATCTTTATCGTAATATTTTATAATTTCTTTTCTAGTTCTTCTTACCATAATATGATTAAGTACCTTTTCTCTTATCTCAGTTGATACTTCTTTAGATACTTCTAAATATTCTGGTGTTCCTTTATCATATTTTTTTAATTTCTTTTCTAATTTTTTAAAGAATCCCTCTAAATCTTTCTGATTTGGTATTATATTAGAGTTCTTCCTATTTTGAAATAAATATATTTGATTAGCTATATCACTAATATAGTTGTTTTGTGGTGTAGCTGATATTAATACTACTTTTTTCCCATTACATATTTCATGTAACTTTGCATATGTATCATTATCATCATTTCTAAATCTATGAGCTTCATCTATAAATACATAATTATATGAATCTGCATCCATTTTCAATATAGAATCTAATTTTCCTAAAGATTCAACTTTTGCAGATACATCAAACTCCCATAAAACTCTTTCCCAGTTTTCTTTAAGAACTGGTGGAGATATTATAAGCTTTCTTCCTCTTAATCTTTTTGCCAACATGGCACCTATATATGTTTTACCAAGACCAACTACATCTGATATGAATACACCATTATATGTTTCTAGAATTTTTTCTGCCCTTGTTACTGCATGTAATTGATATTGAAGTTTCATAAATCCTGGTGGTAAACCAAGTGATTTAGCATCTACTTTATCTTGATTTATTTCTTCTTTAAAATATTCATATAAACACTTTAAGAATAATTCATATGGAGTTACATCTTCTCTTATCCAACTATTTTCTGCTTGCTCTATATATTCATCTGTTACATCCACTGATTCTTTCCATAGGTCTTCAAATTTATCAAGTGCAAATCTAACATCTCTTGAATCTTTTAATTCCACATTAAATTCTAATTGTCCTAATAGTCCAGCTTGAGAAAAATTACTTGATCCAGTTATTACTTTTCCAAAGTCTTCTGATTTTTCTTGATCTTTTCTCATTATATATACTTTTGCGTGAATTGGATGATGTGGATATACTCTTATTTCTAATTTTCCTGTTCTTACAAACTCTATAAATTTCTTTATTCCTATTTCGACTTCTTCGCTATCTTCCGATGTCTCTATATCATCATTAACTTCTTTTGAGTACTGTTCTTTAGCTTCCTTATTTGATGTAAAGTCTACTTGCATTTCATTATAAGCTGTATGTATCATTTCTACAGACTTTTTATCTAAATTAAGTCCTACTAATATTCTAGTTTTTTCAATATTTTCCATAGATTCATACATTTTATAAAATCCACTACTTCTAAAATATCCAACTAATACATCAAAAAATTGTACGTTGTTATTTAGTATTTTATTAAATCTATCGTGAAGTGTATTATTCTCTTCATTTGTAAAAAATGTTAAATCATTATAATTCATCTTTTTCCTTTCAAATTTTATTACTTTATAGTTATTTTTTATTACTTTAATTATACTACATTATTACTATTAAAAAAATATTATTGTCCTCTTTGTATTAATATACTATCAAATTTAGTACATTATTTCTCAACTTCTATATCATAAACATAATATTTATACTCATCATATTTTTAGACTTAAAAAAAGGATCATCCGTCCCAACACAAATACAATAATTCTCACTCTATCCATAACTATTACATCTAAATCCTGTATACGTTCCCATAAAAAATCTATCTCCCATATCTTTAATTATATTTAATATTATATAATTCACTTCATTATTAAGCATATAAACTACTTATATACTAATAAAAGGGATAGGTGGAGGGGGAGCAGAGAGCGCGGCGGGAAGTATGGTGCAAGCTAAGCGGAATAAATAGTGAGCACATAAATAAAGCTACATTTTAGCTCATATTAGAATATTAAAATCCTGTAAACATATGAGCTAAAATGTAGCATCACCTTGTATGCCTTAGTTTTTATGAAGTGTAAGTTTGCAACATACCGGGGCTGAATAACCGAAGGTTTAACACTTAAAGCTTACTAACCTAATACAAACAACTTATGCGAAGCATCTATTAATAAAGATCCTCCATTTAAAAATAACTTACTTATAATTAACAATATTTCTAACCTGAGCCTCACTAATCCCAAACTTTCTAGAAATCACCTTATAATCACCATCAAAAACTTCCCTAATCTTCTTATTTCTAAAAGACTTAACAAGACTACTCTCATTAGGAATATACAAATTACTACCTCCAGCTAACCTCACCAATTCCTTAAAAGCATCAAGTCCTATACTATCAACAATATCCATAACACTATCAGGTAGATCATCCCTAGTTAAACTATCTAACACTAAAATCCCCCCTCAAAAACATTATAACTATATATTCTATATCAAAATCAAAGCATCCTACTAAATTTATAAATTCTTTTAATATACTATTTAAACACTCCTAGACTAAATTATTATAAAAATTAACTTTACTAAAACAATATAGGAGGTAATACTATGAAATGGTATCTAGACTTTGGACATGGAGGAAAAGATTCAGGCGCAATTGGAACTAACAAAACAAAAGAAAGCGACACAGTATTAAAAATAGGAATGTTAATAAAAAATAACCTTGAACAAGCCTTTGAAAAAGTAATAACTACACGTGAAGAAGACAAATACTACTCACTAGATTATAGAAGCTCAAAAGCAAATAAAGAAAACTGTGACTACTTTGTAAGCATACACATGAACTCATCAACTAATAAATCCGCTAAAGGAGTTGAAGTATGGGTATATGATGAAAAAAGTAAACTATATACACTATCAAAAAATATCTGCTCTAACCTATCAAAAACAATAAATACACCTAATCGTGGAGTAAAAATTTCAAAATCATTCTCAGTACTAAGAAAAACTAAAATGCCAGCACTATTAATAGAAATAGACTTTATATCTAACTCATCAGTAGAAGCTTCACTAAAATCTGATAAATATATAAAAGACATATCAGATAGTATATCAAAATCACTACTAGCATTTGTAAATAAATCTATAGTTGATGATGGAATCTTTTATAGAGTTTGTATAGGTGAATTCAAAGATAAAAATGATGCTATTCAATTAAAAAACACAGCTATATCCAAAGGCTTTAATAACGCTTATATAATTTAATTCTTTATAAAATATTTTATTCAAAAACTTTAATATATCTCCAAACCATCTATTTCTATACTTAATAACAAGAAGAGATTACTCTTCAAATAAATAAATGGAGGTGGCTATATGGCTGTTAACGAAATGCAAAACCCATCAAGCCTAAGAATAAAGCTAAACTTAGGTATGGAAGATGGTAAAACAAAGGTTAGAAGCAAAACATTTTCAGCATTAAAATATGATGCACCTGCACAAGATGTATATGACGTTGCAGAAGCCTTAATAGGACTTCAAGAATATGACCAACTTGAAATAGCTAAGATAGATAACACTACTTTAGCTTAGTAAAAAGTCTGTTGCTTAAAATTATTAAATTTAAGGAGGTACAAATATGGAACAAACTAAAAGACTTTTAATGACTTTTAAAACTTCTGATGATAAAAAAGTATCTTTATCAATAGATGATCCTAGAGAGGATATTACAGAAGGTGAAATAAAATCAGCTATGGATTTGATAGTATCAAAAAATATCTTCGCTCCAAATGGTGGTGATATAGTACAAGCTGTTGAGGCTAAAGTTGTTGTTACAGATACTACACCTTATGACTTAGAGTTATAAGAACTATAAAAAGCTATGCTTTAGGCATAGCTTTTCTAATATCTAAATTTATTGGAAGGATGTGTATTTATGAATTCAGATTTACAAACTCTGATAGCTTCTGTAGGCTTTCCTATAGCCCTTAGTATGTATTTACTTGTGAGGATTGAAGGGAAGCTACAAACACTATCTGATAGTATAAATGAATTATCTAAAAATATTATAAGTATGAAATAAAATATAAACGACCATAAAACTATTTTTATAGTTAGAATAGTTCTTGGTCGCTTTAATGACTTTATTAGTTTAAACTTCTTATATCTATTTAATCCTATAGTACTTCACTACTAATAATTTACTAATTAACTCGTTGTGCTAGTTAGATTTAATTATTGAAAATACTAGAGTTTAGAATAGTTTATATTCTTTGTAAAAAACTTTATGTAGTAATTTCAATATGTGTAGTAAAATAACTAGCACAACAGATTAATTAAATTTTTCTATAAAATAACACATAGTAGTCTAAAGTCTATCACTAACTTTTAAATTTTATAATAAATCACATATAAATAACATAGTTTCATCTGAGTTATATTCTTTATATTCATTTTTATTTTCTATTTTTTCACATAATTTATTTTTTAAATCTGTCATAGTATTTATTCTATTATTATAATTTACATTTTCCTTTTTGTATTCTTCTAATTTATGATTTTTTATAAAGTTCATATCTCTATAAATATAGCTAATGTGTATATATAAATCCTCATTTATGTATCCTACTAAATCATATGAAAATTTATTCCATACCTGTTCTTCTAAACTTTCTAAATGTTCTTTTATGTTTCTATAATCTTCTTTTTTTATATTATTATTAATAATTTTTAGTATAGATATATTATAATCAATTTCTATAATAAGTAACTTTATTATTTTTTTATATTTTTCTTCTAAATTTATTAATTCATCAGATAACTCTTTTTTTCTCTGAACTCTAAAAACTATTAATGATCCTATTACACCTATAAACCCTCCAACAATACTACCTAATGCTCCTATTATAGCTGCTTTCATACTTTCGTCTTTTAGTAAGTTAATTATCAGTTCCATCCAAATTTAGCATCCATTAAGCTACCTATCGTATCAAATGTTATTCCATATTTTTCCATTTCAGATAAAGTGGTGTTAGAGGGACTACACTTTCCCATTATATCATCAATCATATATGAATTATTAGCATTTATTTTTTTACAAATTTGAGGTCTCTCCAATAATTCAAAATATACATATATTTTATCCTTATTATTATTTATAGGAATAGTTTTATTACTCTCATCACATATTATATCTACATAAAAATCTTCTATATTGTGTCTACTATTACAGTATTCACAATCTATATACATCTTCATTTTAAAAAGTTTTTGTTTGCAGCCTAAAACAAAGAGCTTTATTGACTTTTCGTAATTCATTTTCATTATAATAGATAATCTTGCAGGATCTAAATTTAGACGCTCCCTTGAAGTTGTTTTATTTCGTATAAATTCATCTAATTTTTCTATGTCTGTCTCTGTTATATTATAAGTAATATGATCATTATCTTGGAGAATATTGTATAATTTTTTGCAATACATACCTATCCATCCTTTCATTAAAATAATTATTTTTTATGATAACTTTAAATTTACCCTGTTTTTCATTATTAAATACAACATTTATTCTATCATTATTTTGGTCCAACCATTGGATATTAGCTTCTTTTATATTTCTACCTCTCTCCATACTAGCTTTTATATCATAGAAAGTACTTGTATTTAATAACGTTTCTTTTATCGTTGTAGATTTAACTCTTGTATTTCCTATGGAGTCATCTTCAAACTTTACTCTATTGACATATCCATCAACATTATATAGGTTTTTGATTTCAAGAGGAGTTAAATTTTGAAGCCTATTTTGAGATATTAGCTTACAGTATGAATTTTTTATATTATTGATTATAATTAAACGCTCTTCGTCATTTATTTCATTCTCTGGTAACTCCTCATTCCATATCAATACCGATTGCTCTATATTATCACCTATTGATTCATCTATCTGTCTATAAAAGTTATTCAAAACTGTATTATTTACATAATCTACTATATTATAAATTGTCATTCTATAAAAATTATCATCATTTCTAACCAATCTCATATCTATTTTATTAAGTATATATTCTTTTATTAAGTCATATTGCTCATCAACTTTAAAATCACTATGTATAGTATCCATATTTCTCATCCTTATAATAAGCAAATTATTTACTGTATCTATGGTTATAGAATAATATATATATACTCCTTCATCATCACCATCTGCTTCATTTGACATACATGTTGCCAAAATAATGTCTATTCTATCTACATTGTTCATTTGATCTTTATGTATATTATAATGTAATAACTTCTGTTCATCTATATTTATCTTTCTACCTATGCAGTCATCGGTAAATGATTGATCAGTGAATAATCTGCCATTCGTATATTCATTAAAACTATTAATGATTTCTATAGCTATTCTTTCATCGTTAATATGATTGATATTTTCATCTATTTTTGATATATATATATTCCTTTGCATTCCATAAAGAATTTCTCGTTCTAAAAAACTTCTTTTTTCTTGGTTATCTATTGTATTAAATAGTGAGACTAAACGCTCATCATTTTCATTCCAATTAAAATTAATGTTATTTTCCCTTATAAAGTTTTTAACTGATTCTTTATACAGATATCTTAAAACTTCTATATCTAACATACTCCACCTCCAAAATGTAAATATATATACTTGTATTTTAACATAGAAGTAGTTTTTTTTACATAATTTTACATTTATGAGGTGTAATATTATTTAACATAAATTATATGTTATATATCTATAATCACTTTATGTAATCTATCCATAAATCCTATAATTTAGCCTCTTCCCCTTCATCTCAACCAAACAACTACCGCACATCTCCATAAGCCTACTACCAATAGCCTCATCAACTGCCATAAGCTCACTAACCCCAAGCTCACAACTCACAATAACAGGCAACCCATTCAAATATCTAAAATTCAAAATCTCAAAAACAATATTAACATCACTCTTACTTATACCACCCTTAAACAAATCATCAATTAAAAGTACCCTACAACTTTTATACCTTCCCATAACACGATTGTAGTAAACCTCATCCATAATATTTTGCTTAATACCAGTAACAACTTCCCTATACCCCATATACAAAACACCAACACCACTATCCATAAGCTCATTAGCAATAGCAAGACTAAGGTGGGTCTTGCCTGACCCAACCTGTCCAATAAACATAATAGAATTATCCCTATCCTTTTCCTTATCCTTAAAATTCAAAGCATATCCTGTAGCAATTTTATATCCATCCATAGTAGCCTTGTCCCTACTAAAATCAAAATTATCAAATCTCTTCTTCCTAAATGCCTCACTTATACCACTTCTTCTTAATATATCCTCACAATCCCTCAAAGCCTTACACTCACACTCTCTAGCTTCACCATCTTCAACTATATAAGTAATATCTCTGCACTTATCACACTTATATTCACTTACCTTTTCTAAGTTCATCAAAGGATCTTCTAGCTTCTTCAAGTTGCTCTGGTGTTGGTTTTCTATAAATGCTTTCATCCTCATTTTCAAGCTCTGTGGCATATTTAGATTTTCTATACTCATCTTTATACTTTCCATCACTAACACCCCTATTTCTAATTCCAACCTCATATGCTTTTAAATCTTTAAAAGTCCTTATATTATTATCACTCCACTGCTTTAAAATCCCACTTATATAGCCCTTATTACACTTACCTTTATCAGTAGCAATTTCTATAGCTCTTTTAAACATCTCATAATCAATGCTTTCTGAAATATCAATTAACCAATGTGCAACAATACCATTTATAAGTCCTACATTTTGCTCATACAAAACTTTAAACTTATTTATATTATTTAAGCTCTCATTAAAATATTTTTTATCTTCATCAACATACTTACTATCATTTTCTTTTTCTTTATATTTTTCTTTTTCTTTTTGTTTTTCTTTTTCTTTTTCCCCATAGTCATACTCCAAACTATCATCTACTATAGATGTGGGTATAGATACACTATCAATACCCATATCAAAATTTATATTACTAGTATCAATACTGTATCCATACCTATCACATTCTTTTAAAAACAAATTTATAAGCTCTTTACTCTTAATATTAGAAAGTTCTTTTTCTATACATTTCTTCACCTTAGGACTTACAACTTTATTATGCTTAATCCAATTCTTAAGAAATATCTCCTGTGTTTCTTCACAATAAACTATTTTTTCATACTCACCAAATCTATTTAATAGCTTCTCAACAGTTTCTCTGTTGTATCCTGTTTCAGTTTCTATAATTCTTCTATGAAGCTCATATATTCCACATTGGCTTGTCTTAGAATTAGTCATAAGATAAATATAGAAATATTTTTCCTCTGGAGTTAAATCTAAAACAAAACCATCTTGCCAGTAATTAATATGAATATGCCTATATACAGCCATTAGCACTTCCCCCTATTAAATTTTTTGAACCTATAAGTCACAACTTATATATTCCTATCAAGTATCAAACTTTCATCTGTATCTATAGATTCAACCAATAACATATCACTATCAATACTATTTTTTACACTTTCATCAAAAGCAACTGCCTTTTGCATTTCAATACTTAATGGTGCATATTTAAGTAACTTCTTTATGACAGTTTTCTTTGCCATAGAGTCAAATTCTTTCTCCCATATTCCACCCTCAAAATTCTTAGAATACTTCTTTCCATGTTCCATTACTTCATCTTTAGTCATAAATACAAAGCTATATCCACTTGGCTCTAAATGATAAACTGCATAATATCCTATAACATCACCTCTATCTCCCGTAAGTAATGGCTTGTGTGTAAGCTTTTGTTCTAGTCCGTAATCTATATCAAACTCATCATTTTTTCTAACTTCATGAGCATATAAAGTCTTTATCTTACCACTTCTATGTGCAAGCTCTAGAAGTCCTTTATATCCTATTTGAAACTGTACTTTATCCATTCCTTTAACTTTATATGGTATTAAATATGCTTGTCCAAGTGGTGTGTTTGGTTCAAGTCCAAGTTGAGCTGATTGCATCATAGCAGCTATAAAAGTCATTGGATCACAAGTTTGAAGTTTTGGATTTGAGTTAAAAGCAGTAAGTGCTACTCTTTGAAATCTTTCACTAGCTAATTGACTTGGAAGAGCTACTTGTATTTCATTTTTCATCTTTATCATTAATTGTTTCATAGCATAACTTGGACTTACAGTTACACCTTTTCCCTTAGCTTCATTAACTTGTAGAGCTTTCTTTAAATTCGTCATTATATTCCCCCCGTTTAATTCATTCTAAATACTCTAGAGGTAGTAGTTTTCATACACTCTGCTGCTATCTCTGGATATTCTTTCTTTAACTTTTTAGTATCTATAGTATTTCTACTTTGTTTTTTCCAAGTAATCCTTCTATCACCAATAAAGCCAACTTCATATTCCTTCATCTGAACCTGTATATACTGCTCAATCTTTTTTCTCTCAACTTCAATTTCTTTATAAATCGCTGTTATTTCATCATATCTATCTAACAACTTTTCCTGCTCAAATAAAATCAATTCTTCATCCTTGCTATCTTTATATAATCCTTGTAAAACAATAGAATAATCAAGACTTCCATCTGGAGCAGGTATTTCTCCACCTAATATACACTTGTCCCAAAACATAGCTTCAAGCTTCATTATTTCATCTATAATTTCTTCATCTCTATCTATCCTATGAATTATAAGTTCTTCATTTCCAATAAGAGCTGCAACATAACAATGAGTTGCTCCTGTTACTGCCATATAATGATTTACTTGTATCTGATAATGTATTGGCACTCCCATTTGCCACACCTTTTTTGAATAACTATTTGTAACCTTACATTCTAAAAAAGCTTTTTCTCCTACAACTGCTCTATCAATATTTGCTATTGCAAAAGGATACTTATCATTTTTAAGAATTCCATTTACATTTCTAACTTTTAGACCTGTTTTTAAACTAAATTCATTAGCAACAAAATCCTCTAACTTATTCCCTAACTCCATCCTATAATTTACTTCTTCATTAGAACTGTCTTTTTTGCATCCATTAATATTTTTGTCTGACATACTAACTCCATGTATATAATCAACCTTCTCAATATATACACTTACTGAACTTTTATATGGATTAAGTCCAAGTACACTTGCTGCATCACTTCCACCAATTCCACATTTTCTAGCTTCTAACCACTGTTCTTTGCTCATATCTTTAGTTTCATAAACTATGCATGCATCTAAGTATTTTCTCATTTGTTTCTCCCCTATCTCATTTGTAATATTTATTATTCAAAATACTAAGCCTTTGCTTCACTACTCTTTAAGTTTGATTCTAACTTTTTAAATGCTTCTTCCAAAACTTCCTCTGGATACTTCTTCCTTAAAATATTAATAAACCATTTAGCTTTAGCCATCTCTATATTATTAAGCTTTTCTGTATCTGTAGGAAAAACCTCAATAACTTTAATCTCCATAATAAGCCCCCTATATAAAGTTGTTATACTAATTTATGAAATTAAGGGCTTGTATTGATACAACTTTTATTAAAAGCTGAACTTATCCATGAAGTATAATTGCCCCTTACCAGTAATTAAAGTCGTAGTTGAAATTACTTCTCCCTCAAGTGTTCTAACTACTCTTTCTTCAACTGTAAACAGACCTTGCTTAATATAACTTTGTTTAGGGATATTTTTATCCTTTCCACTTTTTATAAGGTATCCATTATCTCTAAACCAACTAAATAATCTATTTCTACCTACCTCTATGTCATTATTGCTTAGAATCTTAGCAAATTGCCCTATAGTTATTGCATCTTCACAAGTTGCCAAACTTTTACCAAAATCTGTGTATGGTTTATCCATAGCTATTGTATTTTCTAGCATTTTAGCTTTTTCTTCAGCTAATCTCTTTCTTTCCTTTTCTTCTTTTAGCTTCATTGCCAACTCAATTAAGAAATCTGGATTTTCTAAAGTTTGATTTATTACATCCTCATTCATGTATGCACCATGTTTTCGTATATTTGGTAGCACTTCTTCCATAACCCATTTTTCAAACCTTTGAGCACTTGGTAACTTTGATTTCATAATTAGTCTATATACATTACCCTCATTTATATATTTTCTTTTGAAATATTGTATAGAATCACTACCATCAGCTTTTTTACCAGTTACTACCCCTGTGTCGTGAAATACGACGCCGGCCTCTGTACAATGTCTAGCTATTGCATCCCTTGGGTTTAAGTACCCTAACATAGTTGCTACATGTATTCCATCCATATATTCTTTACCGTCTTTTACAATTACACTTAATTGACCAAATTCAGCATTTTCAAATCTCTTTAATAAAGCCATAATACCTACCTCCTAAATTTGTTACCCTTTGGTAACTTTATTTGTAAAAAAATATTATTAACTTCATTTAGGCTAAGCTTTAAAACCTCACTTACCTTAGCAGCTTCATCTAATGAAAACCTAATTTTACCGTTTTCCTTCATATTGTAACTTTTGGTATTTATGCCTATTTTTTTAGCAATTTGCTCTTGTGTTAATCCATTTAAAATTCTTTTTGCTTTAAGTTCCCTAAGTTCCATTTCCTTCCCCCTTATACTTATTTTATTTATGCTATTCTTATTTTTCTTACCGTTTTTACAATTACATAATATTACTATTTTTTACCATTGTCAATTGCACTTTTTACAATTATTTTTAAATAAGTGTAAGATTTTAGTATTTTTAATTACACTTTTTATAATTTTATTTACTTTTCTGTAATATTATGTTACTATTTTATTACCAAATTATTGCAAAATAATTTTTTAAAAAATATTTTTACACATAGAAATTTACCATTATTACAAGTGATTTTATCTGTGTTACACAATAAATATAAATCAAAGGAGGGGTTTATATTGGAAACTATAGGATATAGAATATCTAAAGCTAGACGTTACATGAACATGAACCAAAAAGAATTAGCATTAAAGGCTAATATTCCAGAAGGTAGTTTATCTAGATATGAAAATGATATAAGAGAACCTAAAGCTCAAGCTCTTGTTCAAATAGCAGATGCACTAAAAGTGTCTACAGATTACCTATTAGGTTTAACTGACGAAATGGAAATTCAAAATAACTCTTTAGCTGATAAATCAGATGAAGAATTTGAAGCAATATATGAAGCGGCTAAAGAAAAATTCACAACTGGTACTGTAATGTTTGACGGTGAACCAGCTACTCAAGAAGCTATAGATAGTATGTTACAAGCAATGAGAATGGGTATGCTTTTAGCTCTAGAAGAACAAAAGAAAAAAAGGGACAAAAAATAAATATACATTATAAAAGGGGAGATATATCTTGTCTAGAGGTGCAAGAATAAAAGAAATAGTTAGACGATTAAAAATAATTTACGGTGATGATAGCCCACTAGAGATTATTAAGAAAAGAAATATAGTACTATGTTATCTAGATGAAAAATCTGTATCTAAAGGTGCTTATAAAAAGTTTTTGGGGACTCAATTTATTTATATAAACACAGGTCTAAGTTTTTTTGAAAAAAGGCTAACTTACACTCATGAACTTGGACATTCTGTAATCCATCCTGATGTAGATACATTTGAATTAAAAAGAACTGATCCAATTTCTCTAACTAAATATGAAAATGAAGCAAATCTTTTTGCTGCAGAATTCTTATTAGAAGATGATATCTTAGATAAATATCCTGGAGAGTCTATATATGATATAGCTAGAAAAGAGTGTGTTTCAGTTGAATTACTTAAGCTTAAAATTAATAATCTTAATATTGATAATAGTGATTATGAATGTAGTGAAAATTTTCAAGAATATTATGATTACAGCTCATACCAAGATTATCAAGATTATTATAGATATCATGGACTTTAATAAAGTAACTTATATATGATGCAATTTAGATACATTAAATAAAATTAATTTTCTATTTGCATCATATATTTTTATATACAGATTTTGCTTTTTGAAATATAAGTAATGTGTTTACATATTGGAAATACTATATTTAAGGGTATTTTCAATATAAAACCTTAGGGAGGTTTGACTTATGAAGGCTGCAATTTATTCAAGAAAATCAAAGTTTACTGGAAAAGGAGACTCTATAGAAAATCAAATCCAACTATGTATGGACTATTCAAAATCTATAGGTATAAAAGAATTCTTAGTATACGAAGATGAAGGTTTTAGTGGTGGTAATATAGATAGACCACAATTTAAGAAAATGATGCAAGATGCCAAGGACAAGAAATTTGATTGCCTTGTTTGCTATAGATTAGATAGAATATCAAGAAATGTATCTGACTTCTCTACTCTAATAGAAAAGTTAAATAAACTAGAAATATCATTTATATCTATCAAAGAACAATTTGACACATCAACTCCAATGGGAAGAGCTATGATGTTTATATCAAGTGTATTTGCACAACTTGAAAGAGAAACAATAGCAGAACGTATAAAAGATAATATGTATGAACTTGCTCGCTCTGGTAGATGGCTTGGTGGTAAAACACCTCATGGGTTTACTAGTAAAAAAATATCATTCTTAGATGAAAATCTAAAAGAAAGAAGTATGTATCAACTTGAAGTAAATGATGAGCAAATGGAAATTGTAAAATTAATATTTAATAAATACCTAGAACTTAGATCATTATCTCAACTATATAAATATGTTTATCATAATGGAATAAAAGGTCCTCGTGGTGGTAAATTCGACCCTAGCTCATTATCTGGTATACTTAGAAATCCAGCATATGTAAAAGCTAATGAAGATATATTAGATTACCTTAGAAGTCTTGGTATGGAAGTTGTAGGTGTGCCAGATGGCCAATGTGGAATACTTACTTATGCTAAAAATACATCTAATTCAATAGCAGCTATAGCAAAGCACCATGGAGTTATTGAACCTGATGTTTGGCTTGAAGTACAAAGTATATTAAATGAAAATAAAGATAAAATTCCTAGAATATCAACTGGAAAAACTGCTCTTTTATCTGGCCTTTTAAAATGCGGTAAGTGTGGATCTAATATGAGAATTATGTATAAGGGTAAAAGAAATGACGAGGATTTAAAATACTACTATGTATGTGGTACTAAAAGATCTCTTGGTGTTGAAGGTTGTAACTGTAAAAACCTTAATGGTCCTTTAGTTGAAAACTTAGTTATAGATAAAATTAAAAACTGTAATATAGAATCAGTTATAAATGCTTTTAATAGTAATAAAGCTAAGGTTGATACTGTTTTTAGTGATGTTAGGTCTAAGATTAATTTATTAAAAAATAGTATTTCTGAGAAAGAAAAACTTATTAGTAATTTAGTTATGGAGCTTGCTAAAAATACTGGTAGTGTTGCTTCTGAGTACATTATTTCTCAGATTGAGAGCTTGAATGGTGAGATTGATGCTTTAAAGAGTAAAGTTAGTGAATTAGAGTCTAGTAGTGTTGATATTAATAGTGCTAGTCTTAATTTAGATATTATTGTTAGTAATTTAAAGAAGTTTAATTATGAGGTTGATGATGCTAGTTTAGATGATAAGAGGTTGTTGTTATCTACTATTGTTGATTCTATTGTCTGGGATGATGCTTCTGGTAATCTTAGTATTGTTTATATGGGTGCTAAGATGGATGATTTAGTTTCGTTGTCTGATGGGTCGCACTTCTGTAGTGATTGTAGA
>OODN01000283.1_pt1 | contig 36310 bp, 36 predicted proteins | sample 1671651 | NCBI WGS metagenome assembly OODN01 (sample SAMN06348178, study PRJEB24527) | human gut metagenome | biome: human gut; feature: ankylosing spondylitis patient; material: feces | host: Homo sapiens | place: China | collected 2015-10 | reverse complement strand
CGGCTCAAATTGACTTGAGTTATCCATTTTGTTCACTCCTAGCTATTCTTTGTATAGAAATTAAATAGTTACACTCCGTTACTTTTTCTTACTGTTTAGTTCGGATATCCGTACACTGAACGTAAAAAAATAGCGGCTAATCGTTTCCAGATCAATATCCAAGATCTTAGCGATACTAACCATTTCATGTTGAGTAAAGCCTATTTTGGTCCGATTATTCATCTTTCGACTTAGCGACGATCTCGTGACGCCCATAGCTTCAGCAAGATCTTTCAGTGTGTAGCCTTTCTCGGCCATTTTGCCTTTCAGCAATGAGTAGTCATACTTTTCAAACAAATTCACACCACCTTCACATTTTTGCTTTGTACAATTATCCGTACATAGATTAAGGTAGATCTGTATAATTGTCAATACGCATTGTGATATTTTTTCACCGCTTTGTATCTGTATCAACACGCTACAATTTGTGTTAAACTTTTGTTAACAATTCTTAACAAAAATCACTATACAGAAAGGAGCTTCATCCACCATGGATAGCTTTCAAGCAAGGCTACGCCAGGCTCTGAGCGAAGCCAATATGACTCAATCTGAATTATCAAGAAGGTCTGGGATTGGGCGAAACTCTATTTCTGACTATCTCAAGGGGAAATACAAAGCATCGCAGACAAACTTAGGTGCCATGGCCCGTGCTTTAAACGTTGACGAAGGCTGGCTAATGGGTGTCAGCGATAAAAAGACGCGTGTTGACGACAATCGCCCTGCACCTGCCGACCAAAACAAGAGTCTGGACGAGCTGGTTGATGAGATGCACAGCTACCGCGGCCTCGAAATCTCCGATGCTCAGCGCGAGTCCATCAAGGCGATCTTAAAGGCCTATTTGGACACCCAGCTTAAAGACGATGATCAAGACAAATAACGAATCAAACCACCGAGTCGGGAGTGATGACTATGGACGAAGTAATTGACTGGCTTCTGGCCTATTGCAAGCGTCACGGCATTATCGTTTTGACACGTGCCGAATGGCCGTCCAGCTATGTTTCAACCGCCCTGCCTGATCAGCGGCTGATCCTGTACAATCCCAATTGGCAGCCAAGCAGTGAGCGCCCGTTTATCCTGGCCCATGAGATCGGCCACATTATCGATCAGGATCCGCCTGCCTATCCCTGCGAGTACGTCAGCGTTGGCGAAAAATGCGAAAGCTCTGGCAATCGGACGGGAATTGAATTGCTGTTGCAATACAGTCAGACGCAGGACTGGCATTTCAAGACGCCGGAAAACCTGATGCAGACGTTTGGCATACCGCAGACGTTCCGTGCCGATGCGGAATGGGTCCTCAGACATCAGCTTCAGCTAATGAAATAAAGTGTTTCCTTGCCACGACCGGTGGTTTATTTTTTAGCCTCATACAGAACATATGTTTGTTTTTAACTTTACCAGTCCCTGCTCGCAAAGACAAGTTCTGCCATCTAGAAGCAATGTTGCTCTTTATTTTGGTTTTGCCAACTTAGGGAAAGTTCTCGCGCTATGGCACATCTGTAAGCGAAAGTTTCTTCTCACGTAGACCAATCTTTAAAACCGTCGTGTTGTATCTCACATCTGTTAAATATTGATTTACTATTCTTAAACTATTTATTTGATATTCTCACCGAAAAATAAATATTGAAATTCTATTTAAAAATAGCGTTTCAATATTAAAAGAATATTCTTAGCCTGAATCAAATAGTAAAAGAATAGGTTTTAAATATTGTTTTACTATTCTTTTTCAATTGACGATATTAAAAGAATATTCATTAACTATTTTTCCAATATTCTTTTAATAGTCAGCCGAATCGACTTGATTATTTATCTTTAGGCAGAATCTTTCCTATACCAATTAATATGATGGTCTCGCTTAGCGCAGGATCTTTCTCTATAGCACAATTGTGAAGGAAAGTTTCTGCGCATAGGCATCATGATCTGCGCAGGTTTCTTCTCACATCATCACTGACTAGCGAGGAAGTCTTCTCACATTGCATCAGGCTGGTTATATAGCACATTTGTTAAATATTGCTTTTCTATTCTTTATCTATTTATTTGATATTCTTGCCTGAAAATAAATATTGAAAATCGATTTAAAAAATAGTATTTCAATATTAAAAGATATTAAAAGAATAGTTTCTCGTCGATTTAAATAGCAAAAGAATAGTATTTAAATATTGATTTACTATTCTTTTTTCAATTGAGCATATCAAAAGAATATTTTTTAACTATTTTTTTGATATGCTTGTTTGACCACAAAAAAAGACCCCTGATCCAAAGACCAGGAGCCGTTGTAGTGATAGAATGTACCATTCCTAATTCAACAGTATATCATATTTAGTTATTTATCGGTATCATGTTTTGAGACCCACTCCGTCAGCTGCGTTGGCAAATCACCCACGCCATACTTGTTGGACGCCAGCTTGATCAAAAGGTCCAATGAGACGGTCCGGTTTTCCTGCGCGTTCAGCCACTTCACGGTTTGGCTGTCGCTGTCGAAGCGGAACGAGTAGCCGGTTTTTTCTTTTGCCATTCAAATATCCCCCTCTGGTTGTGAATTGATAGCTACAGTATAGCATTATTTACATAAAAATAGCAATTTGCTATTCAAATGCTAGTCATTGTTTTTAATTTTAACTTTTCAATATCATTTTATAGCAATTTGCTATATAATTAATATATTATCAACATGAGGTAACAGCAATGAAATACGCAAGCAAACTAACCGATGCGGAATTGAAATATCTATATGCCAGGTACTTAAAAACCATTCCTGATCGAATTGATAATTTCCAATCTCGCCTGCCTGTCGGTGATCGATGGATTGAAATGAGTGGTGACTACCTTACCGGCGATTTTTTGCTTCAAGACGTAATATCAAGATGATTGCTTCTGGTACGTTGATAAGCCAGACGTAACTCTGCGACTCAGACAATCAGGAAGGTAAATCATGGCCCTTATCAATCCTATGAGCATCATTGCCGCCTTGGCCTTTGTCTTGGATATGCTGATCGCTTTCCAGACCGAGCATGACCTCAGGCGGCTCAAGCATCACAACCACCCACAATTTAAACGGTATCACCGCCTGCATCTGATCTTTAATAATTTAGGTGTCGTCTTGCTCATTATCACCGGCTGGCAGTTGGCCAAGGGCCATTACGCCCTGATGCTGGGCACCTACTTAATCGCCTTGTTGGGTGATGCGTTTAAGTGGCATCGCATCTGGCAGGCCGCCAAAAATTAATTACATCAATAAAAGAAGCGTCCCACGATCGTTGACCGTGAGGCGCTTTTTGCTTATCGTTCTGTATACTCATGCTTCGGAAACTAAAGTTATAACTTCATTTTTCATATAATTTGGAATTGTATTTACATCAAGTTTACGTCGTTTCACTGCATCGGCTCCCAGGAGTAGTTGTTGGACTTCTAATCCACCACCATTAGCGTGAGAACGATAATTAGTTTGTTTTAGTTGTTCAGCAAAGTTAGGTAAAAATTTGCCGGAAACCCATAAGTAGTAGAACTGATCAGATGGGATATCCGCATCGAAATTTTCCCACCACTTATTTGGATTGCGAGTAGTATCGCGAAGACGGTTATCATCGATATAACGAACCATTTCATCGATTTGGCTGATATGTTTGCCATATCCATTCTCATAAGCCTTAGTATCTAAAATAATACCAAAGTTGTCATTGTAAACGACACCATCAGGCTTGTTGGCTCCCCCAAGGTGAACCGACTCTAATCCGTAAACATCTTTAAAAAGGCCAGCAGTTACCATTTCAAAGTCACGATTACGTTTATGATCGAAAGCAATATCCAGTAATTCAAGATATCGCTCTGGAAGCTCAGTAACCCGGCGGAAGTGGTTCTTAATCTTTTCGGAGGTAACGTCCGCTTCGGCCAAGGTGAAGGTCTGGTTTGGAATAGAAAAGTCATTAATAGTATCTAATAACCTAACAGTATTTTTGTTAATGGTAATTCGGAGACCAAATGACACTAATTTGTGTAAATCAGCCAATAGAGTTTCCTTCTCTTCAAAAATACCATGATCTTTCAATGATTCTAGTAATGAACCTATTGTGTGATGATGCTCAAGTCCCTTTAAAGTATAGGCGCGACGAGTCCGAACATATTCACGACTCTGCTCATCATCACGGGCATTTTCGGTAGCAAAGAATTCCCACATCACAAATTTAGGGTGAGTTCTGTTCTTAGAAGAACCATTGGCCTGTTTAATAGCATGGAGTCCCTCGCCGGTCAAAGCATACTTTTGAAAACCAGTAATTTGATTACCGGCTACATTCGTGTACTTAGTTGACTTCTTAGTAACATATTTCAATTTTGCTAACCAGCTACAGATCATCCGAGCATATTTATCGCTAGTGCCTTCAACATCAGATCGAATTTTAGTAATTTCTTTAGTATCAATAGCATTTTTAAGCCACTCGATCATCAAATCTTCATCATAGGACGTAAATCCTTTTTCACCAACAAATCCTAGTTGGCTGCCAATGGCAAATTTAGTCATTGGCTCCTTCGCTCCAGCTAATAAGGACATGACTCGCGAAGCAGGCGGATAACTCAACATTGCTTCACGAAGAATCGTGCGTTCTTCTAATGAATTATCTTCAGAAGATGAAAATTTCTTTCCAAAATCAGTGATTTTAAATGTATCGGTATCGCGATTATGCGAAACAAAATTTAAGCTGACTGCCCAGCGAAGAAATCCATCAGCGGTCCAATTATCGGTGTACAACTTACCTTTAGTTTTAGTTGATTGAGGGAGAATTGATACCTGTAATAAGGAATTAGCCACACTTTCACTACGTTTTTTAGGTGATCTACCGTCCTTATTGATATTGGATCCAACTAAATCTTTATATGAAAACTCACATACACAATTATCTAATTGATCTTGAAAATGATTTTTGTCCTCTGCAAAATAAATAACTTCATTCACAATATGATTACGTAACTGTCGATAATGATCTGATGATGGATCAAATACTTGCACGGTTTTCTTGAGCTTTTTAAAATCTGACGGATTTTGGACCCAACCGAATGTTCTATATACCACTGCACTTCACACCTTTTCTGAATATCATCAATAATTCGTGATTAAGACTTCATCACTACCTTGCTTAACAGTATTGTGAGATGCATTCTTGTAGTCATAGTTTAAATGATGAACTGTATACTTTTCACTCCACTGTAACAAAGAGGTATTTTCCTTCCCCTTATGATACAACACATTGCTCATCGCAAAGCGGATTTTTCGGGCATTTAAGGCATCCAGAAAATCATAAAGCTCATGTTCTTGTTTTTCAGTCCAGTTAACGAAACCACGATTGCCATCGTTATATGACCCAGTAGTGATAAGGTAAGGCGGATCGGCATAAACAAAACTGTTTTTATCGAGACCACTCAAATCCAACTTGGTAAAGTAGTCATCAGTAAAAGTAGCATTAATCATATGTAATTTATCCATGAAACGGACTAAGTTAGTTTTCATTCTCTCCGAGAAATGACTACGGTTTTTACCGAATGGATTGTTATATTGCATATGGTTGTTAAAGCGGAATTGATAGTTAAAGCTGTAAGAAACCAGAACGTACAATGAAATTGGATCCGGTGCTTTATTATAAGCGTTACGAAAGGCTTTAAATCCCTCTTCATTAGTCTTGGATAATTGATAATCATCAATTAAAGAATAGATAGTATCTAGCACTTCTTCTGAGGAGTGAGCCTGTAAGTATCGAAAAATTTCATTTATTTTGGTGTTGATATCATTAAAAATGACTTTATCTGCATTGATATTAATACCAACGTTGGCACCACCACTGAATAGATCCACGAAAGTGGAAATATTTCTTGGAAACAACGGCATAATTTGCGGCAGGAGCTTATATTTACCCCCGACATAATTTAGCGGACTTTTGATAAAACCCTTAGGGGTTGAATCTTTCTTGGGTTTAACGACCAAATCTGTATCATCAAATAATTTCAAACTTGTTTCGTAGTTTTTTGGTTGATAATACATCAATAGTTCATAAACAACCTTGTCATTGTGAATCTTACTCTTATATTTACGATATTCAATTTCGTGAACATCCACACGCCCTTCTTTGGCAAATGGCTTGATCATTTTGACAAACTCATCTTTATCAATAATCCCATCGGTAGAGTAGCTAATAAGAACATGCTTGGAGTTAACTTTGCTTAGCAGCTCCTGCATTGTTTTTTTAGCTTTTTTCTTAGTAGCAAAATCAGACTTCTCATCGTCTAAATTCGGCTGGCCAGTAACTCCTTTTAATTTAGGTTTTTCCCATTTGGCAATATTTTCTAGAACATGATAGTTCGATGGATATTGCCGGGTATTATAAGGAGGATCAATATATACAATATCAACACCAGCTAACTGGTCAATCAGTTTAACGGAATCAGTATTGAATGCTTTATTTGAATATCGGTGATTGCTCAGGTTAGTGGGTTCTTCTAGAACTAGCTTTTTAAAGGCCCTCTTATCCCACTTTTTCAAATATGCACCATAGGTTCCGGTGATATTTGATACAAACGGAATAGCCTGAAGCAACGAATTCAGTAAATAGAAATATTCATCATCACTGACTAAACCTTGTGCCTTCCATTGCTCAATAGTTTCTCGAATGAAGTCAATTCGTTTAGCGTTATCAACGGTAAAATACATACGTTTAGCTTCACCAGCTGGCGAAAAGTTGTCAGTTACATAATCACCTTTATAGTCGGATAAATCCACACTAGTCAGGTATTGTAGTGGGTCAGTAATCCCTTTGCGACTCAGGCTTTCAAATTTTAGAGAATTATTCAGGCTCAGGCTCCCACGGGCTATAGCATAAGAAAAATACATAATATCATTAGAAATAATTTGATAACGGTTAGAGAAGAACTCCCCAACCGCATTCGATCCACCAAATAGATCTACAAATGTTTTCTCTGACCCATCTAAATATTGATTTAGAACGGTATCGATATTTTGAAGCAGATTTTTCTTGCTACCGATAAATCTCATGTTTCCACATCCTATTACATCCTTGTTAGCTATCATGATTATACAATAGAATAGTTGTTTGTGGAGAGGTTATTATCGATATTCAAGTAATCATTTAGTAGCTTAATGTACGATGATTATGGTAATCCTATCCATTATGAGTTAATAACTGATATGACGCAAGATTTTTTCCAGAACTGGCTGATTGATTAAAGATCGGTTTTCCCGTATACTCAACATAAATTGAATAAAACACAACCTTGTGCCAAGCAGTCGTTAGATGAGTCTAGCGGCTGTTTTTTGTATGGGAAAAGGCGACCCTGCCTCAAATCAAACGAAAAAGCGGCAATCATCACTGACCGCCGCTTGCTTAGTTCCACTTGAAATATAAGATAATACCAATCACTATTATGACTAGTCCAATTGCAAAAGAGAAAAACCTTGCCAATAGATCATTCATCGTCAGGCTATCTTCAGCTATCTTTCCGCCTAATACACGCAAGAGCAAGTCAACGACAAAGTAAACAATAACCGCTATGATGATAAGTTCTAAAATACTCATGGTTATCATCACCCCCCTAATGAATCATCGCGTAGACAAACATTACCATCATCAGCCCCGTCATACTGGCGACACAGACTTCGATGGATCGATTGTCGTCGTGCTCAATCGACCACTCCAGCGCCAATAAATTAATGAACAAGCCAATAATCAGCAACATAGCGCCAAAGGTTAAGCTAGTTGACATATTTTTCACTCCTTTTAAAAAACGGCAATCAATTACATTAAGAATCCAGCAACTATCATCAATCCGCCTAAAGCGATTAAACCGGAAAGCAAAAGCTTTTGTTTTTGATATTTTGGCTGTTCTGGAATTGGTATGGTAACGGCAAAAGTCACCGTATCAGTTTGTTTTTTCAAATCCTGATCTTTTAAATCAAACACGATTTTCATAACAATGTTACCGACTGGCAATGTAGATGGCTTTTCACGGACAGCTACGACTAAGCCTTGGTCAGCTACCATGACGTCGTATTTTTCAGTGGTGGCCTTGCCATTTTCTGTTAGCGTTACGTTTTTAACATTTACTTTATCAGCCACCTTAGAGTAGTCATCAGTGATGATACACTTGGTGATGGTTTTGGCCTTAATCTTAGCCAATACCTTATGAAATTCTTCTACGGCAATGATAATCATTATCATGCCGGTAAGAATAAGCACAGTTTTCATATCATTCTCCTTTAAAAAAAACTGTTATTCCAATCCCAACATGGCGCCAGTAAACGTTATTACCGCGCCGAGAACAATCAATCCGGCTGACATTTTCATCAGCTGTTTATCACCTTGCGCCAGTTGTCCTAAAATTGACGCCAGCAAGGCAATGATCATACCGCCGAAAATCATAGCCAGGGCCGCCTGCTTTCTCATGAGTCGCGCTCCGTTGACAGCATGCTGATATCAATTCCCGGCTTTGGCGCTGGTTTTGGCTGAGCCTTTTGTGGCTGAGTCGTAGTCATCATTTCCTCAGGCCGCGTTTTTGGCGCTTCTGGGGCCGTTTGATCATCAGTTGATGATGATTTATCCAAACCGGCTTTTAACAGCGCTCCAGCGTCCTGATTTTGGCTAAAATTATCCAGGATAATGGTGGTAAAATCCTGGTCGCCATACAGCCGATCGATAAACTCAATGGCCAGCCGCATCGAAAGCGTTTTGTTCTGCTGATGTTCCAGCCAGCGCGTGGCCATCGAGTCTTTTTCAAAGTTGAATGAGTATAGTTTTCTCTGACTCATTTTTAATCACTCCCTACTTGATCGCGCTCAGGATCAGTTCCAGACCCTTTTCGTTTAAGACCTGTGCGTATTCTGGGGTAATCCAGATTACTGGGACCTCATCGCCACCAGTGAAGCGCCGGAGTTTTTCGGCCAATTTGGTCCGCAGACTGGATTGTGATGCCATTGGGATCGAGCCGCCCCCGTAGACGAAAATCAGTTCCGCCCGAGCGTTGGCCGCGCGCATCGTTTTTGAGACCGCCGTAACGATCTCATCGGCAAATGGTTCCAATTGATCGTAGACGACCTGTTGGACGCGCTTCTGGTGCTTTTGTGCAAACGGACTGACCTTTTGGGCCAAGTAGCTTTGCAGTTGTGCCCGATTGTCAAAGCCCATCTGCTGTTCCTGAAGGACGTCATTGGCCAGCTGTAAGACGTTACCATATCCCTTGGCCAAAGAAGTTGAAGCCTTGGAGTTGACCATTCCGTTGACGATCATCACCAGATCCGTGGTACCTTCGCCAATATCGATCCCTAAGACGTTTTGCGTTTGGACAATATCGTCAGCCGTGATCTCAGACAATTCTGGGTAGTTGGCCTTCAGATCAGCGACCATCGTTGCCTTGAACTTATCATCTGCGTTCTTGATAAACAGCTGGGCCGTTTCGCCTTCAAGGGCTACGTACACGGCCCGAAACTTGATGGCTACCGTAATTGGATCCTTGAAGTTATGGAATGTGACGGTATGGGTCTTGTCCATAAACTTGGCTTTATAGCGTGCAATTACACCCGTATTCTTGCCTTCAGCAACCGGCAGTGCCGTGGCCATGTTGACCGTGACCTTTAAGGTTTCGCTCAGATCCTCGCCATTGAAGAAGCCGTCCTTGACGCGCTTGCCAGCAATCATGCTCAAGGTCAGGACCATTGCCAGATCATCATCGCTCTTACCGGCAAAGTCGTTGACATCAAAGGCCTTGATTGGCAGGTTGCTCAAGACCGCCGCCTGTCCAACCAGATACCGGCCTTGACTGGTAACCGCTGAGCTGGAGACCGACACGTCCATTTCGTTTAGGAAGTTCTTCATGTAGCTGGCCTGCTGATCGTGGTTGTCAAAAGCAATCGGCTCCGTAATATCCTGCGGCTTCTCACTGGCAATTACGGAAGGCATCTTGATTTTTTCATCGTTTAAGGCGGCCTTGATCGAGCCATACCCCAGATCATTGGCAAAGTTCAATACATATTCACTCATGCTAAAATCCCCTTTGAGAATACTAAATCAATATCAAGAAAAATATTTTATATATTTATTATATATATTTAATATATTTTTTCAATAGTTAAATAGCAAAAAAATATTGAAATACTATTTAAAAACTATTCTTTTGCTATTTTTGACCATAAAAAAATAACTTCGTGCCAAACATGGGACGAAGTTGAATACTTACGAGGTATTGGAAGTATTGATTTTATTTCTTAATTAATAAGAATCAACATCATATTTACTGTATTGATCCAGGTATATGTTTCCTAAGCATTTCCAATCAGGAAAACGATCAATTGGATATTTTGCCGAGTATACAAAAGGTGCGATATATAAACGCCATCTTTTGTAATTTACGACAAAATATGCTTGCAACTCATCAGAAGTTTGTTCACAGCCTATTAACTTGGCCTGCCATTTTTTCCATATTCTTCCACAAGCCCCTGTTCAATTTGTTCCTTGGCTTGTGCAATAAAATCAGCCTTTTGACATTTTTGTTTTAGGATTTTTTCACACTTAGGTGCAACGTTTGCTTGGGCATAAATTCCCTCGGAGTCTAATTCAAACCCCGATTTTAATAAGGCAATGTTCATTGCACCCGTTGAAACATAAGACGGTCCGCCAAACACTTCAAAATAGTGTTCCGCCCAGTGCTTCAAGCTATAAGTGGCCACTTTTTTAGTTTTGGCCGTAGTTAATTCTTTACAAAAGTCCAGTAATAGTTGCTGTTCTTTTATAGAATATTTGTCGAAATCGGTAGTTGATTGATTCTGGTTTGCCATAAGACTCTCCTTATTTTTATATTATTATATATAGCAATTATATATACAAATGACTAAAAAGGCCACTTAAAAGACAATCTTTCACAAATTTTAGAGTGGAGTCCACCATTAATTAACGAGAATGGTCGATAAATTGTAGGCTCAAAGTTTTTCAAGACTTTCATAATACGAATAAATTTTTGACAGGGGCTAACTTCGTCCCAAGCTTGGCACGAAGTTGAAATCAAAAAGAGGCTGGGAATTAACTATTATTTTCTAGCTTCTAACTAAGAAAATGCGAACTATGATTTTTGATTTAATCAAAAATTGTAGTTCGCATTTTTGGTTATTTACTAAAAAGGGTCTTAATTGGTTGATCATTTTACCCAATTTCGTTAAGTTCAATGCCATTAAGGTTAATCCGACATCATTTTCCACAGCCCGTTGGCCGCGCAAATGAGTTCGGCGTACGCCAAAATCCCTCTTCATGCGACCAAAGACTGGTTCAACGTCGAACTTGCGTCGACGATAGATCATCTTACCTTCATCGCTTGAGAGGGTCTCTTTGACTTTTGCTTTGTAATAATTCCAAGTTGGATTAACCTGGATGTAGCGCTGACGCTTACCTGGCGTTTTAGCTAACTGATCTAACTCTTCTGATGATTGATGTGTGTCGGCACGATAGAGTTTAAGATCGCGCTTAAATCCATACTTATCAGTTCGTTTACTGTAGCGATAAAAACTGAAGCGAACGCCTAAATGATCAATATAGTAGTCATCTTCGGCATTGTACTGCCAATTCTGAGGTTTTGTTGGATCATTTTTGAACTTACGCTTCTGCTCTTTTTGATAGGTGGTGTATGGAATGAGTGGTTGCTTATCGAATTGGTCAAGCAGTGTTGTGTAATTATATTCACTACCGTAACCAGCATCAGCTACCACGTGTGTAAAGAAATCCAAGCCATGGAATTGCTTAAGAAATGGCACTAAAGTCCTAGTATCAGTAGGATTGGAAAATAAAGCATAATCAAGGACAAACTGATTATGCGTGGCAATCTGAAGATTATATCCGGGTTTGAGTTCTCGGTTCATCATCGGATCTTCTTTCATGCACATAAAAGTTGCGTCGTGGTCTGTTTTCGAAAAGCTATTTCGTCCTTGAAAAATATCTTCGACACGTTCATATTTTTTAGCCCGTGGAATTAAGTCTTCTCTCAGTTGACGACGAAGCTTCTTTAGAAAACGTCGCCGACGTTTTCTAACTGAACCACCTTTAATTATTTTCGGCTCCTGTTTAATGGCTTCGTCTAGATTAGTGATTTCTTTTTCCACTTCTTCAGCCATTAATTCCATACCGTCGATAGATTCAATCATTTCTGGTTTCATCTCTTTGATGACTTGCTTTTCTACTAACTCATCATAAATACTAGCCGTCTTTTCTCTCAACTTAGCGTGATACTTTTCTATTGCCCGACGCCAAGTAAACGAGTACTTATTAGCATCCGCTTCAACCTTAGTGCCATCAATAAAGACTGCATCATTTTGAATTAGCCCATGGTCCGTAAGAGCCATAGTAAAGTAAACAAAGGTACGTTTTATTAAGTTCCTGGCGTGCTCACTCCGTCGAAAGTTATTGATGGTATGGTAACTGTATGAATGATCACGGGCTAACCATCGCATTGGTAAGTTTTCTTCTAACAAGGTTTCTATTTTCCGGCCAGAATAAGTTTGACGAGAGTACGCAAACAACAGAATTTTTAACATCAGTGCAGGGTGAGAAAGTGGGCGGCCGGTGACGGCCACGTTCTCTTCTAACAAAACCTCTTGTGGAATGGAATCGACAAAAGTATCAATTAACCGAACCAGATGATTTTTTGGCACATTGTAGTCATAATTTAGTACGAATTCTGTTTGTCCCGTGATATAATTTTGATACATGAAAATCGCTCCTTTATGTTTGTTTTTAGGGGTAATTACATCATATCAGGAACGATTTCCTGTGTACATAAGAAGCCGGACGATGAACCAAGATTTGATTCATCGTCCGGCTTTCATTTTGGACTGAGAGTTTTTTCCCAGCCTCATTTTTATATAACCAGCAGTGCAATCAGCGTGGCCAGGTTAAAGGTTACGTGGGCCGCCATGTTGACGCGCAGATCGCCATAGTGCCGATATAAAACCTGCAACAGCAGGCTGATTAAAACGTACTCCCAGCTAGACGTATCACCGTGCATCATGCCGAAGAACAAGGCAACGATCAAGGCTGCTACCAGAAACTGAGCTTTTGGCAGCATACCTGGCCAGTGTCTGGTCATCCAATTATCAAGACGTTGGTACAGACATTGCCGAAAGACGATTTCTTCAAGCAACGGGGCCACAATCACGATATAGCCGATATACGGCCAGTGCTTGCGCATCATGATTAAAATCAGGCCGGTATTGCTACTGCCCAGCGTTGCGTCCTTAGTTAGCAGGCTCACGCCTAACATCGTCAATAGGACCGCTCCCCACGCGATTAGGCCCCAGCCAACGCCCTTTAAGACATTTATATTCAACGGCTGTTTAAGGGCCTCAGAACGCCAAAATATGGCAATCAGCATGACGGTATACAAACCGGCCAGCACATAGGAGCTGAGATATGGCGTCTTGGTTGCGATAAAGGCCGAACCCAGCCAGATCAGATAGTAAAGGCCGATAATCAGCCAATCTTTTCTGGCGTTGTCTTGCCCGGCCATCAGTTAAAGGCTCCTAAAGACCAGGCCGCAATTGCACTGGCAAAGGTTGCCATCGTGGCCACCAGCAAGATGCCGAAGATATGGCGTCCCAGCCAGGAAGGCGTCTCATAGCCGGTAATCGGCTGACTTTGAACTTGCGTTAGTCTCTTGTTGATCATATGAATCCCCCAATTCTACTGGTTATTTGTGGCATCAACCATCGTTGAGCCAAGCTTCTGCAATTTCGTAAACTTGTGTTGCGTTAAATCATACGTGCTGGCGTAGACCATCGTTGTCGTGGCGGAGCGTTCGGAGCCGTATTGAGCCGCGTATTTAACGACCGATACACAGTCTACGGTATTGTCGCTCTCGTTGATCAGGCTGACTCCGGTATTGGCGCTGATAAAGCTGGACTGCAACTGCATGGTCTCAATGATGCTTTCTCCGGTATCGTCTTTGCCATCGTTAAAGTAGGCCTTGTTGTTCAAGATATCATCAGATACCAGCTGTTTAGCCTTGTCAGTCCGTGCCGTCCAGTCGGCTTGTGAGCTGTAGGTAAATAGGATTCGGAACAGCTGATCGGCAGAACTGCTGGCTTCGGTTTCAGCCTTGGCCTGTTTTGAGGTGTCCTGCTGAGCTTCAGAACCCGTTGCGGCCTTTGCTTGAAGCTTTTGCCGTTCTGCTTTTTGAGCCGCCTTGAGCGCCTTTTTCTGCGTAGCCAACTCGGTTTGCGCTTTAGCGAGCTTCTGGTTATAGGTGTTTTCCTGATACTTGAAGAGACCCAATAGACCCAGGCTGACCGCAATTACTGAAACGGCGGTAAAAATTGATTTTCTATTCTCCATCAGTCGTACCCCCGTTCGTCATACTGGTTGTCATCACGTGAACCTCGTAATTATTGACGGTCAGATTATCCAGATCGTAGTCCAATTGAATCAGGTAATCGTGCTTGGAGCCGTCTTTTTCTTCAAACTCCGTCGTAATGTAGACCGGCACTTTGGTAATATCGTCCGCATTGCCAAACGTTACCGTCGTGGCATCGTTTTTGGTAATTATCCACTTGTTGGTGTTAGGATCAGTATTCAATCGAACCAGTTCTTTCGTCAGCTTCTGGCCCAGTGCGGCTTGAAGCTTTTTTTGGTTCGCTTGGTAGTCCTTTTTCGAGTGCAGGTCACCCAGTTCCTTGACGATCGCGTTTTTCAGTGTGTCTTCAGCGTGCTGTTCAGCACTCTTCAAATCAAACTCGTTGGAATATGGCGAGTTGACCGCTGTTTGCGTGGCCACTTCTTTCTTCTTGAGCTGAGTCTGCTTAATTTGTGCATTGACGCTCTTGAGCTTGGTTGTGTTGGGAATACTGATCACCGCCAGAATCCCACAGATAATCGCTACCGCCCAGAGCAGTATTTCGTTTTTCTTCATTGTGAATCCCCTACTTTTTCGATTGTCCGCCTTTAATCAAATCAACTGGATCCAGCCAGGTCCCGTTATTAGAAAATGCCGAGCCTTCAGCCTTATCAATTTCGGTTTTTGAAACCCCAATATGAATATGGTTAACCAGTGGACTGGTTTCTGAACCATTCTTAGGCAGTGTTCCGATAACATCGCCGGTCTTGACCGTATCGCCTTCTTTGACCTTGATGTACTTGGCCGCTTGTGCTTCTGAGAAGGCAAATTCTTGATAGACCTCGTAGTAGCCGTCATCGGACTTAACGCAGATATAGTATCCCAGATCATTTTGCGTATAGCCCTTGTGGCCGATCTTGTAGACCTTGCCACCGTGAATAGCCTTGATCTCTTGGCCGCCATAACGTGCATCACCAAAGTCGATCCCATCGTGGAAGTTGCCCGTTCGTGAAGCACTATAGCCAAACTGCTGCTCAGCGCTAAGGCCAGGATTATTGTTCTTGATCGAAGCAAATGGCCAGCCCCAGTCACCGCCAGCTCCATCGCCAGATGAGGTACTGCACTGATTTTCGTCATTTTGTGTGTTGGAACCAGAGTCGGCTGTACCGGTTGCATCACCCAGGATCGAGTCTGAGCCACTGATGTTAGCACCGCCAAATATCTCGTAAGCTTTACGGGCACCAGAACGCCGAGAGCTGTTGGTACGAATTCGATTTATCTCGGCTGGCAACTCATAAATATTCATCCAAGCAGTTGCTGCATCTTCGGGAGTGCCGCCTTTTGTCTCTTTCAAAAACCGTTTGACAGCAGACATCGCCGAGTTAAGAATAACGTCGCCTTGATTTTGTACTGACCAGGACTTATCCGACTTTGGATCGTTTAAATACTTGCTCTTTGGTGTGAACTGGTATAAACCACCCCCACCTTCGGCACCAGCGCCAATCTCGGCTTGGTCCAAAACAAACCCTGGGTCTTCGACTGTAATATTGCCGACAATCCCAGCCGCCTGCGCCCCACTCATACCTTTGCCAGTCCAATATTTAAAGACGGCTTCGGCATTCTTATAGGCATCAGTCCCTTGTTGCGTCCAGCTACCCCCAGCACCACCACTACTGGTATCGTCAGCATTGCTATCGCCACCCGACTTGCAAGAGTTAGACGAGAACAGCGTGAGGATCGCCATGATCACGATTAGAAAGGCAATGATCCCAGCGCCAATCCCCCCAAGAACCCAATACTTTTTCTTACCCATAAAACTAACCCCCTTACATCAGTACGGTAAAGATGGTCAGCAGGGCCATGATGCCTAAGATAATCAGCATGAATTTCAGTTTTTCGCCTTGATAGTCAGGAACCTGCTCATCGTTTAAGAGCTGTTGTTTGCGCTTTTGAATGGCCGCATTGGTATCATCACGAATCTGCCGATAGCGATTAACCGGGTGCAGTCCCTTTTGTTTGTTCTGCGCCGCCTTGGCTACGGCTTGTTCCGTCTTTTCAGCCTGCCGTTGCCGTTCAGTGTCTTTACGCAGTTGCACGCGTGATCGGATTGCCATTAAATACCACCCCCATACCGCTGTTTTTCTTTGGCCGTAATTTCAACCTTAAATTGAATATTGCGATCACCGTTGATATTCATCAGACACTCGGTCTTCTCCAACCGTGTCAGACTTTGCAACTCATCAAGCGTAGTTGAGCCGCCCAAAGCCGTTTGCAGACGTGGCAGGTCATCATCTGAAATCTGGAAGAAGAAGCGGATTTGGAACAGCGAGAAGATCTTTTGTACGGCAAGGATATATGGATCATGGGAGTCACCATTCATGATCAAGTCCTTGATTGTCGGCGCAGCCATTGTAATCGCACAGAAGTTTTTCCGCATCTGCTCCATCATGGCCGCCAGGAACTCAACTCCGAAGGTAAACTTTGGACTGATAATGTTTTCAACCTCATCGATATTCAGGTAGTACCAAGGAATCGAGTACATATCCAAAGTACCGTTTTTCAGCTGTTTTCGGAGCTTCATACCATTCTTGATAATATCTGCTGACAACAGCGTCAAAACTGAGTAGATCTGCGCATTGAAGATCTGCTCACCTTGGGCTAGCAAACCTTGGATATTAAACGTAACAACTTGATCGTTACTCATATCTTTGAGGCGAGTAGGTCCCTCAAACATATCTCCCTTTGTCTCTAAAATATTGGAGAATGTTGAAGTGATTCGGTTCATTGACGTAACCATATTACTAGTCAAATGAATCCGTGGATCACGCTCTGCCTTTCGTTGCCGTTCGTTTGCATACAAGACAAAATCTCGTAATGTTGGATACTCATCTTTTGAACGACCCGTAATCTGCAATTCATTAATATTCTGCTGCGGATTACGAACCCAGAGATTTTGATCAATATAGAAATCCTGAATCCAGCTATCAAGCATCGTCATATCATCGCTGTTGGCATCTTCACTCAAAAACTTGAAAAAGTTCTTAAGCTTGGTAACGTGCTGGGCAAATGAGTTGATCTCGTCAACCGAGCCATCATCGTTGACGACCGTTGGAAAAATCTCAAATGGATTAATCATGTTTTCGGGCTGATCAAGCTTGATGATGACCCCGTTTTGATGACGTGTTTGGTCAGTATACTCACCAGAGACATCAAAATTACGGATATACGCACCACGACTGAAGACGTCGTCGTTCATCTTTTTAAGCAGGGTTGACTTACCCATACCAGCGTTCCCCGTCACAAAGAAGAAAGAACGCGTCCGGTGCTTGTCACGCTGAAACGGATCAAACATGACCTCGCCTGACGTCCGTGTATAGCCGTAGTAAGAGCCGTTGGGATCTTCAAGCTTCACGTGGTTGAACGGATATGACCCGGCAATCGAACGAGCCTGAATTGGCAGACCGCCTTGTGGCTTGTTGAGCATATCTTGTTCGTGCATTGTCGGAATAAAGATACTTTCAAAGTCCGACAGCTGTTCATCAGCATACCGCGCCATGCCAAACTGGCCATTGTCGCGAATGATCATCTTGACGCGCTTTTCCAACTCTGGAAGCGTTGGTGCATAGACAAAGATCCGCATATACACGCGCTTCATAACTTCATTGGCTTGCGAAAGCTGACTCATCAGCCGTAACTGATCCATATAGGTCCCACCAGACTGGACGTTATCCAGCTCCTTGGCCTTGCCGGAGATCCGGATCTTTTGCTCCGTGGCTGACCGTGACAGCTGTTTTAAAATCTCGGCCCGGTCTTCAGTACCCAGACTGATCACCGCCATGGTGGAATCGTTATTGGTTAATGGCACGCCCCAAAAGTGCATGAGACCATGTTGTGGGTACTTGTTCAAGCGTAGGCAGGTTACGTATCCATCGCCCATTTCCAGATAGCGCGAGTACCGTTTTAGATTGCCTTGCGGCTGCACGCTGGCCAGAAAATCCAGATCATAGCCAGCCTGCGTCAGCTCTAGAATTTCTCTTTTTTTCATATAAAGCTCCTTACTTGATCTTGGTGTTTAAGTTGTTGATCCGAAACAGCGTTTCTTTTTTTCGCTCCAGCGACAACGGCTCCATCACCAGGGCGTCACCACCCCAACTGATCACCGCGTCACGCAGGTTGCGCAATTCAACGGGCCGCTTACCGAAAATCAGCAGGATAAACTCTTCTGAGACCAGCTTCTTTTCGACCTGATCGTTTTCCCATTGCTTGTTTTCGATATAGTGCAGTTGCGTTTGCAATTGCCGCTTGCGTCGGATATCGGTTTCTCTTTTCAAATCGTTCATTACCTTAATATATCGGCTTTGCCAGTATGACTTTTGTTTTGAGGCATCAACCGGAAAGGGACTGATGATAATCTTCATATCGTCAATCGCGGTCTGGAGAAAATGATGAAAGCCATCAATGATCTGGTCTTGTTCGCGAATTGACATCGTACGGACCCCTTGCCCCCGGATTGACAGCATATCAGCATAGCCGTCCGCTTTTTCGCGCAGGATGATAAAGTGATCGCTATCCTTTGTGATCCCCTTATAAGCCAACAGCTCCAACATACTTGACGATGGCACGGCTTCTGATCCGCGGTAATGCTCCAGCTGTTCCAAACGCTGTTGTTTGCGTTGCTTTCTCGAAGTCAGCAGCGTCCGTTTTTGGCGCTGACGATCTTCTTTAACTGCTCCTCTAATTGCCAAAGTTATGGTCTCCTTTCCGCACCGCATCGATGCTCTTGAATTCATAGTAGCCAAAGGACTTAAACAGCTTTGGCTGGCGATTGATGATCAGCATCCAGATCACCTCGAAGTTGCGCTTGCCTGGGTTCGTTCGTGGCCGAAGATCCAAATAAACGGCTAAGATCCCACCTACAATAAAGAACAAGGTCTGCTGGAAAGCTTGTGTTGGCGGAAACAGGTTGCTCAACGCCATTGCGATCCCCCCAACGATTCCAAAACAGCCAATATCTTTTAGGAAAATCCCCGTCCACAGCTTGATTTCTGATTTGACGTCAGGTACTACACCAAAATCTTCCATATGAGATATCCCCCTTCTTAAAAAGTTTTCATTACTAACTGCTAACCTTACTGATAAATGAGATTCACTCAACTTTCGCCACAAATAAAAAAAGCCAGTCTTGCGACTGACCTTTTAGTTAACTATTCTTCGTCTTCAAATGGCGCTGATTCACGACCGTTTGCATGACCTCGTTGAGCCATGTTAAAACGCCGACTTGTCAGATAGTTTGAGCTGGATTTTTCCAGCGTCTTGCCAGCCTGATTCAAGCGCTCACTCATGCTTGGCCGGACAGGCGCATCTGACTGACTAGGTGCGTTCCCGACTCCAGAGTTGACCGAAGGATTAGTGTTAATGCCGCCATCACTGGTTGATGCTTGTTGAGCAGGATTATCACCAGCCCCACCAATAACTCGGTTATCAACACCTGGCATTTCGCCGCCACCAGCAACGTTACCGGCAATACCAGTGTTTCCAGGTTCACTACCGTTTGCACCGCCGTTAACTTCAGGACTATTAATCCCGTTCCCACCGGCATTGTTGTCATACGGCGAGCCTAAGCCGTCCCCAGCTGTTTCAGTACCTGGCTCTGAGATCCCATTGCCAGTTTCTGGGTTGCTATAAGGGTCAACCGTACTACCGGCATCTTCAAATGGATCCTGAACATCTGGATTGTCGCTGATCCCATGACCGCTTTCTGCATCGTCATATGGTGAATTGGAAACATCACCATTTTCAACACCCGGCTCTGAAATTCCGTTGCCAGTTTCGGAGGCATCATAAGGATTATCAGCGCCTTGATCAAACTGATCTTGTGTGCCAGGATCCGTTTCAATCCCGTGACCAGATTCAGCGTTTGGATCATTGATATCCATGCCGTTTTCACCTGGCTGACCATCTGCACCGGCTCCGCCACCAATACCGTGGCCCTCATCACCATTAACTTCGGTTACTGAGTCACCGCCACTGCCAATACCAGTTGCGGTATCACCCGGCTGATCGTTTTGCTGATTGTTCTGCTGGTTGTTGTCAACCTGAGCATTGTTCTCGTTGGTGTCGCCAGCATTGTTGGTATCTTGTGAGTTGTTATTGATCCCAGTATTGGATCCATTAGCCTCGGAATTGTGACTGGAGTTGTCACTGTTAATGCCGGTACCGGAACCACCGCCACCATCAGCATTGATCCCATGACCTTCACCCGGACCACCGATTGCGGTACCACGGCTGGAGTTGTTGGAATTGGAGCTGGAAGAGTTCTTACTCCCGAAGATCCCGTTGCTCTTGCTGTTGCCCCAACTGGAGACTTTGGACAGACCGCCACCAACGGCCCGTGCGCCCATACCGGCCATCATGCCACCCATGGCACCGGCTGCCATCGCGTGGCCACCTTCATCAGCAAAGCCTTGCGAAACCCCGGTAACTCGTTCAAAGTAGCTGATCCCGGCCATCATGGCATAACCAGCCCCAGCATAGATCACAATGATGGCTAAGGCGTGCGTTGTCCAGCTCATTTTCGGCAGTTTAGCCGGAGCCTCGGCAATAAAGATAAAGAACATCTTGATCATCAGGACGATCAGCACCATTGACAGGTACAATCCGATAATCGAGTTGACCAAATCGCGCATCTTCTTTGGGTCCCGAACCGACTGGAATGCCAAGACCGGCGCTACCAAGTTCATGGCCGTCAGCTCAAAGATATCCTTAACCACACGGATTGAGGCGATCAAGAGAATTACCCCTAGAATGATTGATTGACCTAGTAGGCCAATCCAGTCCACATCATAACGTGCATAAACGTCATCGTTGTTGGAGCCTGCCCCAACACCCGTTGCGTTCTTAACGATGATATAACCGCCATCGTCTTGGCCGGACTCGTCCATCAAGTGATACTTTAACGGTGCCGTGTAGTTCTTGAATTTCTCCTTATCCAGCCCCAGATCCTTGAGTGTCGTTGCGTCCAGATACTCGCCCAGATCCAAGTTATCAACGTCGTTATCGCTGTTAATCCGGTTGAGTTTTGCCGATTCAGCCCGATCTGGATTTACGTTCCACTTCTTTCTGACAACCGTACTCAGATCAATAATGTTGTTTTTAATTGGCTGAATGGCTAGGTCATCACTCATGCCTTTACTGCTGGCTGAGTTTAAATCGTCGCGCGCCGTCTCGGCAACGTTGCCGACCCCTGGCATACCACTACCAACCGAGCCGACCTTTTGCATCATCAACGGCAAGACGGTCAGTGTTAGTGCCACCATCACTACGTTTGGCAGGATCTTGCCCCACCTTACCGAATGACCGATCGACTGGAGAACGACCACGATTAACGCGGCCCCCAACAGTGCCCAGCCAATTGCAAACATTGTGGCATAAAGCGCATGGAGCGGTGATCCTTTAGCTGCTAAATTACCGTCCCAGCCCAACAGGTTAAACATCGCATTAAAAATTGACTCAAAGCCCTTGTTAAAGTCGTAGATCCAGTGTACTGGTACGTTTTGGAACCAACCGGCCATCTTGCGAAACATACCCCAAGACAAATGCAGATGCGATCCCCAGTCTTGGTAGAATTTCACAATGTCATCACTTTGAGTGAACGGACTGTTGGTGACGGCCTTGTTTAAGGCATCTTCAGTCGGTGCACTCACGGCCATTACCGCTAGGCGCGTCACCAGTCCCTGCAACATTGTCAGCATCAATTACTCCCCCCTTGTTTTAAATTAATCAAATTATGCTTGAGCTTTTCAAACACCTGCTCATTACCACTCAGGCGATCTTTTAGGTTCTCCCAGCTGTTGTTGTCTGGCCGTGACCAATAGGCATTGGTGTCCTTAAAAAAGCTCATGCGCAACTCTGCTGGCTGGACCTGCGTCATTGCCTGGTAGATCAGCCGAAAAGCGCCGTTGGTAATCTTTTCGTCCTTCAGCTCACTATCGGTAAAGATCTGATCGTCAGCCTGCTTGTTGGCAGCATTATCCAGCATTGAATTAGTCCCGAAGACGTCATTTTCTTGGAAAAACTCCTGCATGAACGGCTCATCGGCCAAGTGCGGCTTTTCGCCATGGCTGGCCGTTGGTGCCTCATCGCCAAATGGATCGGCCTGCTTCTTTTGGCCATCATCCATCAGCTCCAACAACTGGTTGTAGGCATTGTCGTAGTTGATCCGCAAAGCCTTGAGATCCAGCGTTCGGTGTGGTGACTTAATCCCGATATCAGAAAGCGTCATCTGATCGTTGAATTCACGTTGCAGGAATGTATTTCTAAATGGCATCTCCGTTTGGCCATGATCAAAGATCGGCATAGCTGAGACTGGCCGTCCTTTTTGATCCATTCGGTAAACGGATCGTAAGACGACCATTTCGCCACCCATCAGCTTCATCAAGTCGTTCATCGACAGGATATCCTGGCTGATCAGCTGGTTTGAGATACTGGTCCCGTGTACGTCACCCATCTTGCCTGAGCTGGTCTGGACGTTGACCGTCCGTTTCCCAATCTTGGCCGAGATTGTTTCGGCCGTCTTCTTGGATTCAGTCAGGATATATAACAAGTTGGCACAGTTGGACTCGATCGTTTCGGCCTGCTGTTGCGAGTAGTTGATCTGGAGCTGTTCCAGGTTTTGTACCACGATATCAAACAGCAGGTTCTGACCAAGCCCGATCGAAACCTTGGTGTCCATATGTGAAATTGGTGGCAGGTTACCAAACTCGTCCAAAATGAAATGAACGCGCGTAAAGGATTTACGCCCATTAGCCAGGGCCGTTGAGTAGATCGTGTTGAAGATCTGATCAACCGCAAAGGCTGGCAACTGGTTGTAGGACGGATTGTTTGGTGGTGTTACCAGGAATAACGCAACGGGCGACTCCGAGTAGTCCATCTTCATTTCCTTGACGTCCTCACCCAGCTTGTTTTCCTTAATCGTCAGCTTGACTTCTTTTAAAAGCGGCTGGTTAGTATATGGATCGCGCTTAAAGGAGTGCGAAGTGAAGCCGTTGCGCTGATAGAGCTTTTGACCGTTGACGATCAGGCTGGCGTCCCGATACTCCGGTTCATTCTTGCGGTAGTCAAAGCTGATGCTGATCGTAAATTGATCCGGCAGTTTGGCCTTGATCGCGTAGTTGATGAATCCAACCTTATCAACGATCTGCGTCCGCTTCTCGATCTTCTTGCCACTGGCATCGTCAATCTCGATTACGGCCGTCTTAAACTTAAAGCGTTCTGGCACCTTGAATTTCATCGTCCGTGGGAAGCCGATGCTTTCAAAATTGACCGAGTTCTTTGAGGTCAGCTTGGCAATGTTGGATTGCTGATAGATCTTGATCCCTTCCATGGCAGATGAGTAGATGTTACCGGACGTCTCGTCACCGGCAAACTTGGACTGAGCAAACGAGTCCAGCGCCATTTGCCGAAACTGACTGTAGTGCTTGTCGTTCAGCTTCTGCATTTGCGCAAAGTAGACCAGCAGTTTGTTTTTTTGTCCCTCTGGCGTCATATTGCTTGGCATTCTGACGTTTTCGTCTTTCATCTCATCAGCACTCGGAATAATATCACCGTCAGAGTTGACGTTGACCTGCTTGGATCCAAGCTCAGTCATCATATGCAATACGTTGTCCATCGTCACCTCGTCCCAGCGATCGTTGCGCTTGGCATAATCAACCACGGCCAGAATCAAGGCGTTCAACAGGTTGATTGACGAGTTCTGCCAGAATTTATCCTTGGCGTTTGGATCAACGTAGATACTTGACGATAGCGTATTGACGGCTTGTTGCGTCTCATCGTAGTAACCTTCTTGAGCGTATGAAATGATTTTTTGCAATGGATTATAGCTCATCGAAAAGTCGGTATTTTGCAGATTTAGCACCTGGACGTTATAGCCGCGTTTTCTGAGCGTCTCGTAGCTCATTTGGTACAGCTCACCTTTCGGATCGTTGACGACCATTGAGCATTTTTCCGTTCCGCGCGACAGGATATCCACAAATGGCATAACCAGCGTTTCACCCTTACCAGACCGAGTAATCCCAACAATCATTGAATTAACGGTTGTCTGATCAATTGAGTAGAAGCCTTTAGCCGGTTCTGAAAACGGCAGGGACTTCATACCAGGAAGCTTGGTGGCCAGTTGCGTCACCTCAGGCATCAAATAGTAATGTACCCAGTCAATTGGGTGGTGCTTGAAGAATACGGGTGCCGTTGCCTTGATATGCGAGACTGGTACCCCACCAATTCCTTCATATTCAAAACCGCGATCCGGAATCTGCGGATACTGCACCAGTACCTCATCTTCAGTCGTGAGTCGATCGTTCCCGTATTGGTTGCGATGACTTGGCCGCCACTTCAGCCAGGTCTTAAGCACCAATGGCAGCATGACCCCAGCGGCAATCAGCTCAATAATCCAGTAGATTTTTGGATATAAGTGCATGATCTGATAATTGCCAAAATTGCTAAAGGCCCAGCCATTATGCAGAGTCGTAAAGATCTGCGCATTAACGGTCCCGTCCATAAACTGATAGCTTTCCGGTGAATGGAACCAGTCCTGAGTGGCCTTAATTCCGGACGTCAGCCAGCAGTTCAGCCAGCTGACGAATAACGCCCATGCGATCCATAAAATCGTCAAAAACCAAGGACGGCCGAGCAGACCGCCCTGCTTACCGTCCTTACGGTGCCTTTCCTTATCGTAATTAATGGCCAAAAACACCACCATCCTTTCTTAAATACAAGTGCTAGCTTACTGATAAAAGCAATTCAAACAAGTTTCGCCATTTTCTCTGTATCTAAAAAAGCGGCCATCGCCTGATCGACGATCGTCGCTTATTTTTAATTATTTGTTGGCATCGCTAACCTTGGTTGCCAGACTGGAATCACCGGCTTGGTTCAGCAGTGATACGGCTTGGCTAGCCCGATAACGATCATTCATACCCAAATCGTTGCCCATGGCCTTAACGGCTTCGTCAGCGGCCTTGGCATCATTGTTGATGATGGCCTTGTCCAATGCGTAGTACTTTTCGTTCTTGTACTTGTCCAGTTCCGTAGCGTTGCTGGAATGCAGGGCATTCAGTGCCGCCTGAGCTTCATCAGTACTGGAGCTATTCTTGTAGGATTCTTGAACAACGTTGCTACTGGTTTGTTTTGCCTTGGCAATCTTTTTGTTCATCGTTTGCGTCATTTGACTGATCTGAGCTTCATTCTGCTTGTGCTGGTGGTACGTGTAGTAGCCAAAACCACAGATAATCAGCAACAGCAGGACCATAAACAGTGCTACCAGACGCCGAACGCCATGAAGCATACCGTTCATTTGCTTGCTGTAGTTTTCGCCGTGCCCTTGCTCATCTTTCTTTTCGCTGACGGCCGTAGATTCAACCGTTGCTACTTGCTGACGTGGTGGTTGTGGTTGCATTTCCGCAGCCAGCTTGAGCTTAATGTAATTACTCAACGTCGTATTCAGATCATCACTATTTTGCTTTTCAGCATCGTGCGTCCGGGTACTCAGTTCTTTAGTAACGGCCAGCTTCTCATTCAACAGCGTTTCGTTCTTGGACTCCAGCTGTTTCTTATCATTTCTAAGAGCCGTGTTCTCGGTTTCTGCTGAGTCACGTAAAGCCTCAGTCCGCGCTAACTGTTCTTTCAAAGCGCTGATCGTCTTGTTGGCTTCACGCAGTTCTTCAAATGGCGCTTGAATCCGTTGCTTTTCGGTTTCAGAACGATTTTCTGAAATCGTGATCTGCTTAGCGTTCAGATGCTCATTGGTAACCTGAGTCTGGTAGTTGTCCAGTTCCTTGGTTTCATCAGCCAGCATCTTTTGAAGCAGATCCAAGGCATTGACCCGTAATTGCGCCGCATCTTCACGCGCCTTGAGTTCGTAATGGCGCTGTTTTTCCTGCCGAATCTTGGCTTCGTTCTCGCGGTTGCGCCGTTCAATTTTAGCCCATTCATCAGCGAATTGTTTATCAGCCAATTGCTGATAATGTTTGGTTACGCGTGTTTGGGTCTGTTCCTTGTTGGTCTGGGTATCACTTTCGATCTGGTTCTTGAGCTGTTCAAAAGCCAATTGAGCGTCTTTAAGATCCTTATCATGCTGTTGATCGATCTTTTTAAATTCAGCTTGCAGATCGCGTTGCTTGGCAGCCATCAGCTGAGTATTGATCCGGCTATGCAGGTCTCGCTTGTCATTTTGGTGATCCTTGCGGTATTTCATGACGGCTTTTTCAACCGCCTTCTTATAGGTTTCGCGTAAGTCCATGATGGCTTTCTCGTTTTTATCATTTAGTTTTTCCGCGCTGTTTTGCAGGATCTTGTTGTAGGTCTTGCGTCGCTGATTAACCTGATATTCAACGTAGCCATGCTGGCCTGGTTCTACTGGATCCAGTTCTGCTACCTCAAATTGCGGTGCGGTAACATGACCTTTTTCACGCGCAATTTCTTGTTCATCATCAACTGTATCATTGATGGAACGAACGGCTGACCGAGTTTCATGAACTTCAGGGGCTGGCTTGGCCGATTGCTTGGCCACTTGTGCTTGTGGTTGGGCCACCGGTGTCACTGGTTCTGGCGTTGCTGGCGTCATTGCTACTGATTCTGCCACACTGTTGGCAGCCGAAGCATCGACACTGTTACTCGTGCTAAACGTATGCGAGTCAGGATTATATGTTGTGACATTGGTTTCTGGTTCGCTTTCAGTAACCGAGTATGCCGGTACGTCCAGCGTTACTGCGCCTTTATCGACTTCAGACTCTTTTGGCAGGCGAGCAATCTCATTTTCATCAACATTAACCGATTCCAGGTAGGCCTGCTTCAAATCCTGGCAGATCTCAATCTTTTCATCGTAGGAAACGTCACTGTTTTCCGGTAGATTGAAGATCGTTTCAAAGATCACCTTGGTCAGGTTCTGATAATCATAATCCAGTTTAAAGCCGGGCAGAGTAATGTATTCATGCGGATTACCGCCTTCAGAGTTTGGCTTACCCATTTTGGCCTTTTGATTCTTATCAAACAGCCAGATGGCCAGATAGCTAAATTCAATCGGTTCTGCGGTTTCAGCAACGACGTTCCGCAACCGATCAAACAGATCCTCAGTCGTCTTAAACGTCATGAATGGCAAGGTTGCACTCACTTCTGGCAGACCATTGTCGCGCTCAAACTCCGAGGCGCTCTCAATCGCTTCGGCAACTTGCGGATTATTTTCCGGCTTGAATGCATCGGCAAACTCTAAGCGAATGGTGTATTTGTCATCAAGCATCACGCTTTTCGTTTTGTTCTTTTTCTTGAAAAGTCCCATTTCACACTGCTCCTTCTAATTATTGAATATAGGGATATCCTAATCAGTTTTTAAAACTAGACAAGTTTCGCCACATTAAAAAAAGCCAACTTCGTCCCAAACGTGAGACGAAGTTGACCGGAGTGTGTGAATTTATTGATGAAGAAAAAGTTTTTCCAGATTAGGACTCTGGGAAGTTTTGTGTTGCGTAGCCTTCAAGCCAGCTCAGCAGGAACCAAGCGGCCACACAGACCACGATACCGATAGCGGCATGCGTCCAGCGCTTCTTGGCATTCCGAGCGGCTTCTTCACCACCGATACCAAACAGACCGGCACCCCACATAATTGAGGCACCCATACCAACCAATGCGGCAATCTTCAGGTTGTTGGCAATTGATTTAATGGTATTGGCCGTGTTCGTACCAACGTCAGCGTTAAAGTACAGTGCACTAACCACGTGCGTTTGGTAGCTGGCCCACAAATTCAGTAACCAGGTAGACATTGTATTTCCCCCTTCTCAAAAATTTCGCTTTTTTAAGCGATCTTTTAGCTATCATAAACAGATTTTGTTTTTTTCAAAGTTTCGCCACTAATAATTTTGGCTGACTTCAGAGCTTATTGAATCCGGCTCAGAAGTTTCAGTTGTCTGAGCTGATGAGTCGGTTTCAGTTTGGGCCTCTTTTTTTGCAAAGCTTTCTGGCGGTAATGCAACCGCCAGTTTTTCCAGCCATTGATCAATCAATTCTTGCGACTCCAGATGATAATCCTTCATGATCTTATCACCCAGATGCTGCGCGACTTTAGCCTCTTCTTCTTGTCTGACCTTATTCAGTTTTGACTGCGCGGCCTTGAATTTGGCCAGCGCCTGCTCGTATTGCTTTTGTGCCGTAGCGGTTTTTTTAGAAGCAAATTTAACCAACTTTTGTCCCTTCTTTCGTGGTGGTATCTAGCAATTGCTTAAAAATAATTTTCCGGCCGTTGATCAGATGACGTTGAAGCGGTTGCCGTTCTAATTTGGTCCGGTTGTCCAAGACCTCAGTTTGGATCGTGTGGTAGTGATTATCGGGCGTGCTTTCTAATTGAAGAATAATCATTGAGAGTGGCGCCGTTACGTCACGCTCAATCACTCGCTCCAGTGGCCGAGCACCATTTTTAACGTCCGTCCCAACATCGGCCAGATAGTCGATCAGATCCTGCTGATAATCTAGTTTGAAGCCATGCTCTGCCAGGCGACCATTAATCACCTTTAGATCGTTGCGTGCAATCTGCTGGATAATATCGCGCGTCAGCATGTTAAAGACTACTTTATGCTGAATCCGGTTGACAAACTCCGGCCGGAAAATGTTGGTCAGCTCCATTTGGACCTGTTTTCTAAACGCATCGCGTCGCCGGATCCGTTGTCGTGGCGTTTCTTCGATCTTAGAGGCCTCATCAATCGCGTGTTCATAGGACTCCTTGTCAGCAATCAGATCGGCCCCTAAGTTGGTGGTCATGATGATAATTGAGTTTCTAAAGTTGGTCGATCGCCCCCGTTTATCGCGGAGTTCCCCGTCATCAAGGACCTGCAAGAGGCGGTCATGCACCGCCGTACAGGCCTTTTCAATTTCGTCGAACAGCAGAATACAGTATGGCTGACGTTTAATCTGATCGGTCAGCAGTTCTTGGAAATGATCCAGTGAAGATCGCTCACTGAATTCTGACATATCGAATCGGACCATGGCTTCTTCATCATCAAACATGACCTTGGCTAAAGCCTTTGATAGCGCCGTCTTGCCCGTTCCGGTGGTGCCCAGGAAAAGAAATGAGCTGAGCGGTTTGTTTGGTGCTTGCAGACCAGCTTTGGCAATCGTGATCGCATCAGCAACCGCCTTAATCGCTTCAGGCTGACCCTTGACGGTTTCGCCCAGCTTCTCGCGCATATTTCGCAGCCGAACGTTATCGTTGCGTAAGACGTTAGTAACGGGAATCCCCTTCATCTCTTGCAAGACCAGGGCAATTTCGCGCAGACCAACCTTATCCTTGCCTAACGTGGCCGCAATCGCACCGGCTTGATCCAAAAGATCAATGGCCTTATCTGGCAGATAGCGGTCAGCAATGTAGCGAATCGAAAGATCCACACAGCCGACTACGGCTTTATCAGAGTATTTGACGTGGTGGTATTTTTCGTACTTGCCTTTGATCCCACGCAGAATCTTGATCGCCGTTTCCTTGGTAGGTTCGTTGACCAAAACCTGTTGGAAGCGTCGTTGTAGAGCCGGATCACGCTCAATGAATTTATCGTATTCATCCAGCGTCGTCGATCCAATCAATTGGATATCGCCCCGAGCCATGGCAGGCTTTAGGACGTCACCAAGATCCATGGCCCCGTTGCTTGAATCTGCCCCCATAATCGTGTGCACCTCGTCGATAAAGAGAATATTTTGCCCCTTGGTAGCCTGGAATTCTTGGATCAAGCCCAGCATTTTGGTCACGGTCTCATATTGACCTAATGAAGCGATCTGCAAGACGCGGACTCGTTTGCCGTTTAATTGGCGTCCGGCTTTATTTAAGACAATCAGCCGGGCCAGTCCTTCAACGATCGCTGTTTTACCGACCCCAGCCTCACCAATCAAAATTGGGTTGTTCTTGGAGCGTCGGTTCAGATTGTAGATGACCTGCCGAATCTCGTCGTCACGAGCAATTGCCCGATAGGCGTCCGGGTTTTTAGCGACTTCTGCCGTCAAGTCATCAGTATATTGATCCATTAATGGTGTATCAGCCAATGCGTAGCGCCCCCTTTCTAAGGCTGGGATAGCAGAATTGCTTCAATTAGATTTGACGTTTTGATCTTGGCATCGCCGGTATCGTACCAGAAGCCGTCAATCCGTTCGTCTTCATGGAAGCTAACGCTAAAGCTTCGCATCAAGAAAGGATTGTCAATCAGCCACATATCCGCTGACAGCTGTTCAGCGACAAACCACCAGCTGCTTTCAAGGCCTTTACGTTCCAAAGCGTCCCGAATCTCATAGATCCTAAGGCGCGTTAAGGTACTCAGGCCATCGTTTTTCCAGCCAATTGGCAGACGTTTTGACGTGGCCAAGTCGGTTTCGATAGACTCCTCAGACCATCGCTTAGCATTTGCCCGGGAGTCACGGTTCAATCCTTCGGCCACCTGATCAGCCGCGTAACCACTGCGATTTAGTGCCCGCAGCGTTTGAAAATGTTTCTGATCCATTGCCATCACCCCCATTCAAATTACTACCAGAGCGAGTCTTCGCTCTTATCGTCATCGTCTTCAGAGTTGCTTTCATTGGCCCATTCATCATCGTCGCTATCTTCGGCCCAATCACCAGCCAGATCGGTAGGATTAGAATTGCCGTTGGCCTGTTCTTCAGCCGTCTTTTCGGCTTCATGTTCGGCAAACTGTTCCGCTACCTCGTCACCGGTACCAACCGTTTTAGCTTCAACCGTGTTGGCTTTTTGATCAGCAGGCTTTTCTTCAAAATCCCAGTTAAAATCAACATCAGAGTCGCTATCAGCAAAATCATCGTCTTCGTCATCGTCTTCGTCGTCTTCTGCATCATCAATCCATTCACTTGGATTGTAGTCTTCAACCTGATCATCATGCGTAGCAATTGGTGAGGCCTCAACGTGTTCCAACTTAATTGGCTGGTCAGTTTCTTCAGCCTGACCGACTGGCTCAACGGTATCTTTTTTAGTATCAGGTGCCGGTTCAACCGTATCTTGTTCTGCTTGGTCAGTGGCGTTTTGCGCCTGATCGTTTTCTTCAGACTCAGATTCTTCAACCGCCTCATCAGTATCGGATCCAACTGGTTCATCTTGCGTATCGGCTGATTTTTCTTCACCTTCAGTTTCAACAGGCGCTTCGGCTGGCGTTTCAGCCTTAGCTTCTGGTTCAGGTTCAGTCTCAGCTTCGTCCATAAAATCCTTCATTTCGTCCATAAAATTCTTCATGAAGTCGTCAGCGCTCAAGTGTGGTTTTGATACTGACTCAACGGCATCTTCTTCAGTATCAGATGCTGGTTCAATAATTTTAGGTTCTGGCTGTTCAGAAGTTTCAGTCGTTGGCTTAGCATCTTCAGCCGTTGGCGCTTCAACTACCACCTTAGTAGGCGCTGGTGTTTCAGATACCGGAGCACCGGGGGCATCAGAAATTTTTTCGGCCGTCGCAAAGCGGAACATCATCGCACCGCCCAGATCAGGGAAATTCTTTTGGAACAGCAGTAAGGACCAGTATGATCCCATCTGCGGTTCGGCCCCGTCGGCTACGAAATACTGTTGGTAGGCATCGTTTGGCACCATGATCTCTAAATCACCACATTCAGTGCTAAACGTCAGGCTCATCAGATTATTAAAGTATGGTTCTTGCGTAATGAAGTGTCCGCGAATCTTAAACATAGTTATCACTCCTCTTAATTATCAAAGTCGGGAATAAAGGCAATAAACTTGTGGCCCTTGTACTCTTTCTCACCGAGTTGGCCGCTGATCTGCCCCTTCTTGTAGTCAAAGGTAATCGTGTTGCCAGCTGACAGCTCCTTGAGTTCGTCCGCCGTCCAGGTATGTTCGCCCCATTTAGCGTTAATCTGAGCTGGCTTGCCCTGGTACGTTACGTCTACTTTTTCACGTTTTGGATATTGCTTCTTTTGTGGCTTGCCAACGCTTTGCTCAACCAGCGTCACGTTCTTTTGCAACACTGGCTTGTCATGAGCAACTACTTTGTTAATCGTGCTGAGCAGTTGGTCAGGTGCCAGCTTGAAGTTGCCAACATCGTCCATACCTTGAAAGAGCTGTTCCGTGGCTTTTGGCGAGGCAATCAACGTCCCCTGCGCAATCACGGCTGACATCATACCTGTATCGGTTAGTGACAGAACCCCCTTCTTGTCGTTTAACAAGTGGGCGTTGCTCTTGGCATTGGTCAGTTCAGCCATCGTACTTTGTTGCGTTGCCCCGGTACCAATCCCGTACTTACCATAGCTGGCCAGTCGCTTGAACAGCCAGGCTTTGGTAGGCTTAGCTGGTTTTGGATTAGCTCCTTCAGCCACAATTGCCTTGGCTTGCGTTCCCAGTGGCTTTGGTGCTTTAGGAAGTTCGCCATCGTTATAGATCTGCCGCCAGCCGAAGTTGGCTGGTACGTTGTATTGCGTTACAAAGGCCGGATATTCTTCAATCGATGCGGTTACGACCCGATATAGATAATCATCGCCTAAGATTGCCAGTGCCGTTTTGCCAAGCAGACAATAAATATCCTTGGCACACTCCAGATCAGACTGGTTCTTCAATGCTTTCCCCAGTTCGTCTAGACTGGCCGGAACCTTAGAGCCGGGACGGTTTGCGCCATGAGTGGCCGAGTCCTTGACCAGCTCCTTGCGTGGTTCCAGATGCGTCAACAGCTGAGTATTAACGCCGACCAGCAGGGCAATTTCCTTGGAGTTTTGCACCAACTCATTAAACTGTTCGCCAGTAATCACCTTGTCTTCGGTACGTGGATAGGAAACGTAGCCAGCTTCATATAGCTGTTGATAGACATTCTTGATCTTGTTTGACGAATAGCCCTTCTTACTCAAAAGTGCATCGACCTTGGCCAGGTCAAGCAGGGTCTTGGGCGTTGACTTTTTGTTGGCCATCTTCAGCTTCTTAACATGGACTGGGGATTGATACTGCGTTAATTCAGCTTCAGCCTGCGCCTTATCGGCATGCCGAATCTGCGCGAGCTTTTCCTCATCGTCTTTAGCGACTTTCCGCGCGTAGACGTGCCCCTGATCGTCTTGGAATTTGACCTCATAAAACGGCTTTTTGACGTAGTTTTTAATTGCCTGGTCCCGTTGATAGACCATTGAAAGCATTACTGACTTCAAACGGCCTTGATTAACTACCTTGACGTAATAGCCAGCATTGCGGACATAGCTGGTAGCCAACCGTGTCAACTGCATTGAGGCAAAGTCCCAACGTGACCGGACATTGGCTTTTAAGTAGTCACCGTCTTTATTCTGATCCGAAACGTCTTTTAGGTTTCGCATTGCCTTGACAATTGATTTTGGCGTTTCGTCATCGTGATACTCACGATAGACCTTGCCGTGCCAGCCAATCTCATTAATGATTTCCCAAGCCAGCAACTCCCCTTCGCCTGAAGGATCATTATCAGTCGCAATCACAATTGCCTGAGCATTTTGACTGGCCTTTTTGATCTGGCTCAGAATCTTTCTGATATTACCAGCCTTTGTTGGTTCCTTGGTCCAGTTAAAATCAGCCAGGTTCCATGGCATATTTTCCGGATCCCACGAGCCATAGCGCTCCTTGAGGTCACTTGCGACTTGATCTTTTGGCTCCCGTAGCTCCATCAGGTGCCCTTGAGCATGGACAATCTGATAACTATGGCCATCAAAATTGCCACTAGTACCGCCTAACGCTTTAGAAAAGTTATCAGCAGCGGACTTTTTTTCCGTTAGAATTAAATATTCTGCCATTGTAGACTCCTTTCATATCAATCAAACAGCATTTTTGAATCTTGCAATCACTCCCAATACTTATGTACTTAATAAAGTTAGCGAAAAACGGCCAGTGCGCAACTTTTGCCATAAACACCATTAAGGAATCAAAAAAAGCCAGCGAGATTGTCGCTGACTCTGAACTTCGTGCCAAGTTTGGGACGAAGTTGACGTTTTTAATACACGCGTGCCCGGCAAGACATTGCGTTTTATTTTTTTAGACACTATGTTTCAACATGCAAGCGTCAAGCTGACGGCGACTTAACCGTACCATTTTGCCAACAACAACAAACGGTATATCGCCAGCCGCGATCCAATTTTGCAGGGTATTAACGGAAATGTTCAGATATTTAGCTGCTTCTTGCTTATTCATATATTCAGGCCATGATTGCTCATGCTGAACCGACGACCCAACCACTTGTGCGACGGCATCTTTGACCATTTCCAATACAGCCTCTTTCAGATCGTCCGGCAGATCCAGCTTGACCTTGCTACTAATTTCTTCGGTTGCTGACATAGCGCTCACCTCTTTTTAGATAAATTGGAATGCGGTAAGTCGCATTCATGAGTTTAAGATAGCGAAAAACAATAATCATGCAACTTTTGCCATCAAGGAACTTCGTGCCAAGTTTGGGACGAAGTTGAAACTCCGGTTAAAGTGGTATTATCTTATTAGTTAGCTAAAATAACGATTGGTTCTTCAACCTATGCGCGTGCCCGGCAGCCGTAAATTCATAGAAAGAAGGATCAATCATGTGGACTGAACCCACTAAAACCGGCAAAGTCAAATTTGTCGAACAATTCAAAAACCCATTGACGCTGAAGTATACGCGCGTGTCAATCACAATGGACAAAGAGACTAACTCCACACGGAAGCTGGCCCAGCAGATGCTCAATAAGCGAATTGAGGAAAAGCTCCGCAAGCTTCAAGACGGTAATATCAAAGAAGGCGTTACTTTTGGTGAATTGATTGATGAGTTTGATCGGTATTATCAGCAAACCGTTAAGCCTTCAACGTTTGTTTTATGGCTGACTATCAAGGGAGTGATCCAGAAAAGCTTCAATATGCAAATTCTCGTTTCCAAAATCACCAATAAATATCTTGTCAACACATTAGAAGCTCTACTTTATCAGCATGGCTTTAAAAACGCTTATATTGGGTTGATCAAGAGCAAACTCAATCAGCTAATGCGTTATGCGTATCGTCATGACTATGTAGCAGCCCCAATCGGTCAGCTTGAGATTAATATGAAACGTAACAATTCTGCTAAGAATATCGAAGATAAATACTTGGAAGATGATGAAGCAATCAGTGTTTTAAATGCCATTCGAAAAATTAATCCAACCTATGCTGATGTCTTACTGTGGCAGTATCTAACAGGTATGCGTATCGGTGAGATACTAGCACTTCAAGTTAAAAAAGTATTTCAGCAAGATGATGAATGGTACGTTAAAATCAATTGCACATTGGAGTATTCAGGGAAACTGAAGTGTGATTTTACAATCAGTGATACTCCCAAAACCCAAAGTAGCAACCGTACTATTCTTCTGCCTGAAAAAGCAGTTAAGGTCTATCAGCAGTACAGTCTGGGTAAACAACCAGATGACCTTCTGTTTAGCAGAGAAACCAAGACCGGCATTTTTCTCCACCCCCTCTCAATAAATACTCAGCTTAGAAGAGTCAAACATGACCTTGGTATGACTAAATCACTATCAACTCATATCTTCCGCCATACACATGCTTCAAAATTAGCGGAGAAAGGTATGCCGATCGAACTGATTTCAAAGCGATTAGGTCATAAGAATTCAGCAATCACGAGGCATATCTATTTGCATATAACAAAAAAGACCGCTGAACGTTACAACGGTCTGATTAATGATTTCGATATTTAATTTTCCCCTTTTATATTCCTCGGTGCTTTTCCATGGTAATATATCTACTAAAAATACTGATATTTAGGTATTTTAAAATCCGAAATTAAAATTTATTTGGCAGATTGTAAAATTTAAGTTGAACATTTAAGTGGACAGAAAAACTCATCAAGGTCTTTAATGGTGTTACCACATAATCCATTAGAAAGAAGGACCTTGATGAGCACCACTATTTTATCATTCCAGAACC
>OODN01000279.1_pt1 | contig 36685 bp, 30 predicted proteins | sample 1671651 | NCBI WGS metagenome assembly OODN01 (sample SAMN06348178, study PRJEB24527) | human gut metagenome | biome: human gut; feature: ankylosing spondylitis patient; material: feces | host: Homo sapiens | place: China | collected 2015-10 | reverse complement strand
ACAGGAGGCCACTTAATGTGGCCTCCGTCGTGAGCAGGACTGTAGAGCAGGAAACTTAACCCCCCACACCCCTCACGCGGCGGGCAAACTCGCCTTGTGCTCTATCACGCTAAAGTGTATGATTCTGAACGTTACATGACTCACTTTACTTAACTAAAGTGCCACAAAGGGGGAATACCATGAATACCGATATGTCTCGTCGTCAGTTTGTTGGTCTAGCCGGCTCGTTTGCCACGGTGCTTGGCCTTGGTCTTGTCGGCTGCGGCGGTGGTGCCGGCAAGGGCTCCGCTGCTGGTTCTGCCGCGGCCAAGGATGTGAAGGGTGCTGCGGAGTCCAAGAAGCTCGTGGTGGGCTTTGATAAGTCCTATCCTCCGTACGGCTTTGTGGGCGACGATGGTGAGTACACCGGCTTTGATCTCGATCTGGCCAAGGCTGTTGCCGATAAGCAGGGCTGGGAGGTCAAATACGAGGCCATCGATTGGGATGCCAAGGACACGCTGCTCAACTCGGGTGCCATCAACTGCATCTGGAACGGCTTTACCATGGAGGGCCGCGAGGACGATTACACGTTCTCCGAGCCGTACATGCTCAACGAGCAAGTGCTCGTGGTCAAGAAGGACGCGGGTATCAAGAGCTGGGACGATCTCGCTGGCAAGACCGTGATCACTCAGACCGATTCCGCTGCGCAGGATGTGCTCGAGGGCGACCAGAAGGATCTGGCCGCGACGTTTGCCACGCTCGATACCATCGGCGAGTACAACACGGCCTTTATGCAGCTCGAGAGCGGCGCGGTCGATGCCGTGGCTTGCGACCTTTCGATTGCCCAGTATCAGCTTGCCGCCAAGCCCGATGCCTATACGCAGCTCGACAAGCCGCTGTCCAGCGAGCACTACGCCGTCGGCTTTAAGAAGGGCGACACCAAGTCCGCCGATGCCGTGACCGAGTCGCTCAAGGCGCTCTACGAGGACGGTGCGGTCAAGGACCTGTGCGATAAATATGCAGAATACGGTCTTTCCTTCGACAACTGGGTTCTGAAATAGCGGCTTTCCCAGGCACCCGATTTTGCCGCTCAAACCGTCGCTTGCGTACATTTAGTACGCGGCGCTCCTCTTTCACGGCAAACTCGGGCACCTGGAAAACCCGCTTTAGCATTGGGTTCGCTGTTCCGTTACTGTGAAAGAGAGCTTGGGTTGTCTATTCAGGTCATGATGCAGATGCTTGGCCAGGGATTCTTGGTCAGTTTGCAGCTGTTTGTGCTGACGCTGCTGGGGTCGATTCCGCTGGGAATCCCCGTGGCGTTTATGCGCATGAGCAAAATTGCGCCGCTCCGCTGGATTGCGCGCATCTACATTTCGGTCATGCGCGGTACGCCGCTCATGCTGCAGATGTTTGCCATCTACTTTGCCCCGTACTACGTGTTTGGCATTTCGCTCACGCCCGATTCCAAGTGGACGGCGTGCGTCGTGGCGTTCATCATCAACTACGCCGGTTACTTTGCCGAGATCTATCGCTCGGGCTTGCAGTCCATTCCGCGCGGTCAATACGAGGCTGCCGAGGTGCTGGGCTATTCGCGCGTGCAGACGTTTCTGTATATCGTGATGCCGCAGGTCGCCAAGCGTATTCTGCCGGCGATGGGCAACGAGATCATCACGCTGGTCAAGGACACGTCGCTGGCGTTTGCCATTGGCGTGGGCGAGATGTTCTCGACGGCCAAGGCGCTGGTTGCCTCGCAGGTGAGCATGGTGCCGTTTGCGATTGCGGCGCTGATTTACTGGGTCTTTAACTTTGTGGTCGAGATGCTGCTGGGTGCCGCCGAAAAGAAGCTGGACTATTATCATGACTAACTCAGTGATGAAAATCGAAAGCGCGCGCAAGGCGTTTGGCGGCAATGAGGTGCTCAAGGATATCTCACTCGAGGTAAAGCGTGGCGAGGTCGTGGCGATTATCGGGCCTTCGGGCGGCGGTAAGTCCACGCTGCTGCGCTGTGCCACGCTGCTCGAGACACTCGACGGAGGCTCGCTCTCGTTTGGCGACCTTGCCGTTGCGACGGATGCGGGATCGGGCGCGGTCTATGCGAAGGGCGATGTGCCCAAGCAGGCGCGCTCGCGATTCGGCCTGGTGTTCCAAAATTACAATCTGTTCCCGCACTATACGGTGATGAAAAACATTACCGATGCCCCGATCCGCGTGCTCAAGCGCCCGCGCGAGCAGGCGGAGGCGCGTGCGCGTGAGTTGATTGTGCAGATGGGGCTTACGGGCAACGAGAACAAGGTGCCGTGTGAGCTTTCCGGCGGTCAGCAGCAGCGCGTGAGTATTGCCCGCGCCCTGGCACTCGATCCGGAAATCTTATTCTTTGACGAGCCGACTTCGGCGCTCGATCCCGAGCTGACGGCCGAGGTGCTGCGTGTCATTAAGGACCTGGCGGCGCAGAATATGACGATGGTAATCGTGACCCACGCAATGCAGTTTGCGCGCGATGTTGCCGACCGCGTGGTCTTTATGGACGGCGGTCGCATTGTCGAGGAGGGATCTGCCGAGCAGGTTATCGACCATCCGCGCGAGCAGCGCACGCGTGAGTTCTTGAGCCGTATCGAGGGATAGACTCAGGTATTTACTCAACTATTAATTGAGGCGAAGCCGCCACAGGTCTTACGGTCTGTGGCGGCTTTTTGTTTACATCGACGGGGTTCAATAATTGCCCCACAAGCTTGTCTCTTCCTCTCGCCGTCTGTATTCATACGCGTGCCGAAAGGTGTGCATGGATGGGCGGCTGCAAGGGTAGGGTGGTGGCATAGGACATTTGGAGGGTGAGTCGGCTCGGCTGCCGACCATGCTGCTCCCGGGATGGCACCGACCGCGAACTCTCCCCGTTGGCGTCGCGCAATGCGCGCGGCCCTGCAAGGAGGTCATCATGGGTGCTCCCAAGACCGGTAACGTAAGGAACGTGGTGCTCGTAGGCCAAGGCGGGGTGGGCAAGACTTCACTCGCCGAGGCCATGCTCCACCTTTCCGGCAAGACCGCCCGCCTGGGCGGCCACGACGGCACCAAGCCTACGCTCGACTATGACCCTGAAGAGGTCAAGCGTGCATTTTCCATCTCGACGACCATCGCGCCGATCGACTGGAAGGGCGCGCGCATCAATGTGCTTGATGCCCCGTGCTACCCCGATTTTATCGGCGACGCCTTTGCCGCGATGAGCGTCTGCGAGACGGCTCTGTTTGTGGTCGACGCCGAGGCCGGCCCACAGCCTACGACGGTTAAGCTCTGGTATGCCGCCGAGGACCTGCGTCTGGCGCGTGCGGTGTTCGTAAACCGCCTGTCGCGCTCCGAGGCCAGCTTTGCGACCACGATGGACCTGCTGCAAGAGCGCTTTGGCACGCGCCTGGGCGCCGTGACCCTTCCCTGGGGCGAGGGCGAGGACTTTGACGGCATTATCGACCTGGTGCGCATGAAGGCGCGCCACTGCAACGGCACCGAAGCCGTTGAGTCGGAGATTCCCGAGGAGTATCGTGCCCAGGCCGAGGAAGCCCATGACCATCTGTGCGAGTTGGTGGCCGAGGCCGACGATGAGCTGATGATGAAGTACCTGGAAGGCGAGGAGACGCTGACGCAGGAGGAGCTTGAGGGCTTGCTGTCGAAGGCGATTGCCGAGCGCATCTTTGTGCCGGTCTTTGCGGGCGATTGCATTAAGGAGCAGGGCGTCAACTCGCTGATGGACGACATCGCGACGTACTTCCCGGCGCCGACCGACTACGGCGAGATGCCGCTTATCGACGGCGATTCGCTTAAGATCTCGAGTGACGATGATCGTCCGGTGGCGTTTGTGTTTAAGACGCTGGCCGATCCGCAGCAGGGTCGCATCAGCTTTATCAAGGTGCTGACGGGCACGCTTGAGCCGGGCCTTGAGCTGATCAACGCGCGTACCCGCAAGAGCGATCGTCTGGCCCACCTGTATGTGATGTGCGGCCGCGATATGACCGAGGTTGGCCACGCTTATGCCGGTGACATCATCGTGGCACCCAAGCTGGCGGCCGAGACGGGCGATACGCTCTCGATTACCGGCAAGGTCGAGGCTGCGGCGTTTAAGTTCCCCAACTCGCAGTACCGCATTGCCATCGAGGCCGAGAACCGCGGGGACGAAGAGAAGCTCTACACGTTTATCGAGAAGGCCTGCAAGGCTGATCCGACCATGAGCATCGACCGCGACGAGGAGACTGGCCAGACCATTATCTCCGCCGTTGGCGAGGCGCAGGTTTCGGTGCTACTCAACCGTCTGGAGGATCGCACCAAGGTTGCTGCCAAGAGTGTGCCGATCCGCATTCCGTATCGCGAGACCATTCGCCGTACGGCAAGTGCCCAGGGCCGCCATAAGAAGCAGACCGGCGGCGCCGGTCAGTACGGCGACTGCTGGCTGCGCGTGGAGCCGCTCATTGGGCCCGACGGCACGAGCGATGGCTATGAGTTTGTGGACGAGGTCGTGGGCGGCCGCATTCCGCGCTCGCTGATTCCCGCCGTGGACAAGGGCGTCCAGGAGACCATGAAGGACGGCATCATTGCCGGCTATCCGCTCACGGGCATTCGCGTGGCTGTGTACGACGGCTCGTATCACAGCGTCGACTCCAACGAGATGGCGTTCCGCGCGGCGGCTCGCATCGGCCTGCGCAAGGCATGCGCCGATGCCGACCCGGTGGTGCTGGAGCCCATCGAGGAAATCACGGTGACAATCCCCGAGAGCTACGCCGGTGCCGTGATGGGTGACATCTCGGCCTCGCGCGGTCGCGTGACGGGTATGGAGACCGATGAGCGCGGCGACACCGTGGTCATTGCCCAGGCCCCGCTGGCCGAGCTGACGGATTATTCGACGCGCCTGCGCTCTATCACGCGCGGCACGGGCGACTTTACCATGAAGCCCGCAGGCTATGAGCAGGTGCCTTATGACGTTCAGGCCAAGCTGGTCGAGCGCTATGAGGAGGGCCGCGCCAAGTAGCGCGTGGCGTTGCCCGCAACATGCATGCCGATGCAAGGGCCGCTCTGGGCAATCCAGGGCGGCCCTTTTTGATCCCTGGGGGACGGAGGAAAACGGATCATTTTAGGTTTTGGGGCAGCCTGGTCGGCGCTAGTCTCCGGATGTCTGGTTGCGGCCGGTGGCGTAGTCGATCTGCACATGCGGCTGCAGGTTGTAGCAGTACACGTGGAAGCACAGGGTCTTGCCGTGGTCCTCGACCGATTGCGCCTCAAGGCGCACGCCGCGGCAGACAAGTTCCTCTTCGTTGTACATGGGCGTGACGCGGTAGAGCACATGGTTGCCTGTGTCGTGGATGTAGCCGAGGATCTGCTCTTCAAACGGCAGCATGCCCGTTTCGTTGAGATAGCGCGTGCCGGTGAGCAGATTCTTGCGGTTGGCGTTTTCGCCGCAGAGCGACCAGGCGATAAGGTGGCAGCGGTTGTAGAGGCTCTGACCCGGAATAAAGTCGTAGCGCTGCTGGTGCCACCCGGCGGGATGGATACGCGAGATATCGCCGCGCTTGCCCTGACCGAGCGATTCGGGACCCACGCAGGCGAGTGCCTTGCGGGTGCGGCCCAGGCTATCGAGCTTGGAGAACTTCTTAAAGCAGCCCTCTTTGGTAGCGCGCTCGTATTCGTCGAGCGTGAATGATGGCGTGCCCAACGGGTGCGTGCTGTCGGCGCGAAGGGCAACGTAGGGGTTGCCGGCGTAGTCGGGAATGCTGCTGAGATATACGCCGCGGGCGCGGTCGAGATCGGGGTTTTCGACCTCGTCGATGGGGGTGACGTTTGAAGAGGCATCGTCAGCGGTGTCGGTCGTGGCGGATTCAGAGCCATCGCCGGAGTCCTCGGAGCTGGCTGTTCCCGATTCGAGCCGGGCGACCAGGTCTGCCTCGTTGTCGGTGCGGTTGGGACTCTCGTTTTGCTTCTCGGCCAGAGCCGCCGCCTGTTCATCGCTTTGCGGCGAGAGCAGCTTGGGAGCTCCGTCGAGCGATCCCGTAAACAGCGCAAACCCCAGCACCACGGCGGTGCCGATGGAAAGTACTTGCTTGTAGGCGGACTTGCGCGACATTGAGGCTCCTGGATGGACGGTTCGGAATCTACCAGTCTAGCAGGAGCCGGCTGAGGCCGCTCCGCCGAACAAATACTCAAGATTTGGGACAAATGCCGCCGGTTCATTTGCCTCATATGGAGCTGCGGCGGTTGTGAATGTGGGGCTATTCGGCGTTTCCCAAGATAAAACCTGCCAAAATAAACCTGTCCCTTTTTGGAAGGTGGCAATTTATGTGTTCAGGTTGAGCATGCGCGAGCGAGCAGGTTCCGGGTGCGGCAAGATGACGTGAAACAAGCGGGCGCTGGCCTTTTGGTCGCGCCCGTGCAGTTGAACGTCAGATTGCCGTGCCCGGGGCCTGTGCAGCGCCGAGCGGTTACGCCGTTTGTAAAACGGCGTAACTTAAAGATTCATGTTGCCGTGGATGTAGGGGGTGACCTTGGAGGAGATGTGGCCGCAGCCCAGCTCGCGCAGCGCGGACTCGATGGCGGCGGGCAACGGGGTCTTGCCCTCGCCGTCGACGGCAGCACTGCCGAGGGCGGCAATCTTAGTGACATCTGCGGGAGCGGCCTCGATATGCATGCACCCGCCGACCAAGCGCGCGCGAACCTGTGCCAGACCAAGATCGTGCAGGTAGTCCTCGCAGGCGCGGATTAGATTGACCTTCTCGCGCGTCAGCTCTTCGCCCGTAGGGACGCGTGTGGCCAAGCAAGCGCCTGCCGGCAGGTTCCAAACGGGGTAGCCCCATGCGCGCAACAGCTTGCGCTCTTCGTCCTTGGTAAAGCCGACCTCCATAAGCGGCGAGCGTACGCCGAGCTCTTCTGCCGCGCGCATGCCGGGGCGGTAGTCACCGCGATCGCTTGCATTGCTGCCATCGATGACGGTGGGGAAGCCGAGCGACTTGGCGTGGTTGACGATGGCGGTAAAGCCGGCGCGCTTGCAGTGGTAGCAGCGGTCGGCGTCGTTGCAGGCTACCTGGGGGAGCTGCAGCTGATCGACCGAGAGGTTGAGCACGGGGAGCTTAAAATGCGGCCCCTCATCGGCCTGCCCGTCAACCGCCCGCTCAAACGAAGCCTGCTCGGGCGTGCCGATGAACGGCGTGGTGAGGTGAACGAGAAGCGTACTGGTGGGCATGATGCGGGCGCAGACCGCGGCCAGAAAGCTGCTGTCGACGCCACCGGAAAAGCCGATGGCGACGCGTCCGTATGCCAAAAGCAGCTGCTCGAGCGCTGTGAGTTTGTCCTGAAGCCCCTCTGCAGGTGCGGTGGTGTCTGAAAGCATGAATCGATCCTTGCCGTTGAGTACTCGGTCGAAAACTATAATCCTACCGAGCCGCTTGTCATAAGACTTCTATCTATGTAACGAAAGTGCAATATGCTATATACGTTATATACAAGTTTACAAGTGCGGTATAGTTGCGGGAGTACAGCAGCGCGAAGCGATGGGGGACCGATATGATCAAGGCTGTTATTTTTGATATGGACGGAACGCTGGTCGATACCGAGCGTTTGGGTATCAAGGCGTGGAAGGCGGGAGCGGCCGAGCTGGGATTCGCGATTGATGGTGCGCTGATCCATCAGTTTATCGGTCGCACGCTGCCCGATGTCATGGAGATCCTTGATGGGCATTACGGCAGCCGCGAAACCGCTGAGGCAATCTATCGTCGCCATAGGGAGATTCGCGACGAGATGGTCAAGACCGATCTGGAGCTTAAGGCTGGCGCTGCCGAGTGCCTGGACGAGCTGCTGGCTGCGGGCTATCACGTGGGTCTTGCGACGTCGTCGCGCCATGTTACCGCCGAGCGCAACCTTAAGATGGTCGGCCTCTTTGACAAGTTTGAGATGGTGACCTGCGGCGAGGACGTCGCGCACGGCAAGCCCGATCCCGAGATGTACCTGCTCGCCTGCGAGCGCGCGGGCTTTGCTCCCGAGGAGTGCGCCGTGGTCGAGGATTCCCGCAACGGCTGCGTCTCGGGCATCACGGCTGGCTGCCACGTCTTTGCCGTTCCCGATATCGTGCCACTGCCGCAGGACGTGGTGGATGGCTGCGAGGCTGTGCTCGATACGCTGTTCGATCTGCCGGCCGCGGTCAAGGCCGTGCGCTAGCGTTTGCACGCGAGTCGCCATGCCCCGCGCCCGATCTCGCAGGACGGTGACGGTAACGGCGCCTGCGCGGAGGCACTGTTCTAAAAAATGGAATTGAATCTATTTTAACAAAAAAGCTAATGAAAAATGGATTACATTCCATAAATATCCGTAGCCGCAGATCCGGCTAAACGGGGAAGGCCCGTGGGGTCAGCAAAAACGCCGCAGCGGGGCTGTTTCCGTTGCGGCGTTTTTTGTTACAAGTAGGCGCCCAGGTTGATGTCGGTTATTGGGGCCGCGGATGGGCCCGTCGGGTGCTGCTCGGCCTTTTGGGTGCTCACACGCTCGAGCAAGAAGGGGCGCACGAGCTCCTGACGGTTAATGTCCTCGGTGGCCGTGGCCGTGGTGACGGTACGCGCGGCGGAGCCGATGCGGACTCGTTTGGTCTTGGCGGCAGGTTTATCCTCGATTTGTTCCATGAGCAGCTGCACGCCCTTGCGGCCGATCTCGTAGCCCGGTGGTGCTACCGTGGTGAGGGGGACCGATCCGCTCCAGGCAAGTGGGTTGCCATCGCAGCCGGCAACAAGAATCTGGCCGGGGACGGAAATGCCCTTGTCGGTCAGCGCCGAGATAACGCCCGAGGCTAATACGTCGGTCAGACCGATGACAAAATCGGGGCGCTCGTCAGCAGGGCGCTCGGCAATCTGGGCACCGATACTGTAGCCGTCGGCTGCGGTATTCCATTCGCCGGCGTCGATGACCTCAATTTTGATATCGGGATGCAGGGCAAGTGCCTTGTGGATGCCAAGGACGCGCAGAGTGAGCTGCATGAATGCTGCTCGACCCACAACGACAATATGGCGTGCGCCGCGGGCGATGGCGAGCTCGGCGATAATGCGCCCCTGTGCCTCGTTGTCGGCGGCCACGTAGTAACCGGGTTCTGAACAATGGACGTCCAGATGGACGATCGGCACGGGCATTTTAGTCATGGCCGGGTGCCGGTCGGGGGATGCCATGGGCTGAACCATGACGCCGGACATCTGCGTGCCCATAAAGTAGCGCAGGTAATGATCCTCGAGAATATCGTCGTTATCGGCATTGGCGATGAGCAGATCGTAGCCGTGCTTGCGGGCCTCGTTGTGGGCGCCGCTGGCGATTTGGAGCGAAAAGCCGTGATCGAGACGGGGGAGCACCAGGCCAAAGGACTTGGTGGCGCCGCCCGCGAGCTGACGAGCGCTTTGGTTGGGCAGGTAGCCCAAGCGATTGATGGTCTCGTTGATGAGCTTGAGGGTCTCGGGACGCAGCTTTTCGGGGTGGTTGAGCGCGTTGGAAACCGTGCCCAGCGAAACCCCGGCCTCGCGCGCGACGTCGCTGATTTTCACCTTTGCCATAGCGGCCCCTTTGATGCGTTTCAAGTACAAACCAGATTGTAGCATCGCCCACCCCTAGGGTGTCAAAACCTGCCAATTAGGGACAGGTTTATTTTGGTAGGTTTTATCTGGGCAAACGCTGGAGCCCAAACCACCACAAAGGTGCCTGTCCCCATCGTGGTGGTTTGGGCATGTGTGCATCGAGTGGTATCTAAGTTGAGATACCACTTCTGGTATATCAGCTTGCGCTTGCGTGAGTACAATACTCGAACGTTATACGTCTCAGCGCCCCCTGTGCGTGGACGTCTTGCAGTCACGCGAACGAAGGGATTTATCCTATGTGCGGAATTGTCGGCTACACCGGCTCTGATATTGCAAAGAACATACTGGTCACAGGCCTTAAGCGCATGGAGTATCGCGGCTATGACTCCTCGGGCGTTGCGCTCGAGGTGGGCGAGGGCGCCGCGGCACACCTCGACGTCATCCGCCGCGTGGGCAAGGTTGCGGGCCTGGAGAGCGAGCTTTCCAACATCGACAGCGACGCTACCTGCGGTATCGGTCACACCCGTTGGGCCACCCACGGCAAGCCCTCCGTCGTTAACGCTCACCCCCACACCAGCTGCGACGGTCGTATCGCCATCGTCCACAACGGCATCATCGAGAACTTCGCCGAGCTGCGCGAAGAGCTGGAGGGCCGCGGCCACCACTTTAAGAGCGAGACCGATACCGAGGTCTTCGCGCATCTGATCGAAGAGGCTTATGCTGAGACGCACGACCTGATGGCCTCCGTGCGCGAGGCTTGCACCCACGTGGTCGGTGCCTATGGTCTGGCCGCCGTGTGCGCTGACGAGCCCGGCGTGATCGCCGTGGCCCGCAAGGATTCCCCGATCGTAGTCGGCGTGGGCGAAACCGGCTCCTATGTTGCTTCCGATGTCATCGCGCTCATCGACGCCACCCGCGATGTCGTGGTGCTCGAAGACGGTCAGTTTGCCAAGCTCACGCCCGCGGGCGTCGAGTACACCGACGAGGCCGGCAACGTTATCGAGCCCAAGGTCACCCACATCGACTGGGACCTAGACATGGCCGAAAAGGGTGGCTACCCCGACTTTATGCTCAAGGAGATCCACGAGCAGCCTCGCGTTGTGCGCGACACGCTGGTCGGTCGTATGACGCCGGCCGGCGAGCTCGACATCGACGAGCTGGGCCTTTCGCTCGAGGAGCTCAACGACATCGACCGCGTCTACGTGATCGCCTGCGGCACCAGCTACCACGCCGGACTCATCGCCAAGAACCTTATCGAGGGTTGGGCTCGCATCCCCACCGAGGTTGAGGCGGCCAGCGAGTTCCGTTACCGCAATCCCATCATTACGCCGACGACGCTCGTCGTTGCCGTGTCCCAGTCGGGCGAGACGGCCGATACCCTTGCCGCCATTCGCGACGCGCGCATCAAGGGCGCCAAGGTCTTCGGCATCACCAACGTGGTGGGCAGCCCCGTGGCGCGTGAGAGCGACGGCGTCATCTACACCAAGGCCAACAAGGAGATCGCGGTCGCCTCGACCAAGAGCTTCATCGGCCAGGTCGTGAGCCTTACGCTTTTGGCCCTGCTGCTAGCGCAGGTCAAGTACCGCCTGACCACCAAGCAGGCGCGCATGCTGTTCCGCGAGCTTTCCGATACGGCCGAGCAGATCCAGTGGATTTTGGATACCCAGACCGAGGCCGTGCATGAGGCCGCCCTGCTGTGCAAGGACGCGCAGTCCGCACTGTTCGTGGGTCGCGGCATGGGTGCCGCTATTTCCTACGAGGGCGCGCTCAAGCTCAAAGAGGTCAGCTACCTGCACGCCGAGGCCTACGCCGCCGGTGAGATGAAGCACGGCCCCATTGCCCTGATCGACCCGGGCTTCCCCGTCATCGCCGTGGCCACCAAGAGTGCCACCTACGACAAGACCGTGTCGAACCTTATGGAGTGCAAGGCGCGCGGCGCCAAGGTCATCGTCGTTGCCACTGAGGGCGACGAGGAGATCAACAAGATCGCCGACTGCATCATCCGCGTGCCGGCAGTCCGCGACGTGTTCAGCCCCATCACGGCGAGCGTTCCGCTGCAGTTGCTCGCCCGCGAGGTGGCCATCCTGCGCGGTTGCGACGTTGACCAACCTCGCAACCTGGCGAAAAGCGTCACGGTCGAATAATTGTTGTTCCGCCGTTCTAGTGACCGAGGCCCGGCTCCGTTGCAGCGGAGCCGGGCCTTTTCTGCATTTGCCCAGATAAAACCTGCCAAAATAAACCTGTCCCTTTTTGGCAGGTTAGCGGAGCTTGCTGGTCTCGAAGTACTTGGGATATTGGTCCAGGACCTCGGTCTGGTTGCGGAACATCATATGCAGGTGCTTGCTGACCAAAAAGCTCGCCTCGATGGGGTCGCGACCGGCGATGGCGCGGCGGATTTGCTTATGCTCGTTAACAGTCTCCTGATTGTCGAGCGTCTGTGTGGCGGCACGCAGCCAGCGGAAGCGCTCCAGGTCGGCATTGGTCTCTTCGAGCCACGACCACACGGTGCTACGGCATGCGATGCTAAAGATTATGCGGTGCATGAGGTTGTCGCTTAAAAAGAAGCCGATGCGATCCTCTTCGGCCATGGCCTTTTCCTGCAGCACGATGGCGCGGTCGAGCTGCTCGATGCCTGCCGAGGTGGCACGGGCGCAGCACTCTACAATCACCTGCTTTTCCAGGTGCTCGCGAATGTAGCAGGCGCTCTCGGCAAGAGTGAGGTTGATGGGCGAGACATAGGTGCCGCTTTGGGGCACGGTGCGCACCAGGCCTTCCTGCGCCAAGCGAACCAAAGCCTCGCGCACAGGGGTGCGCCCCATATCCAGGTCGTCGCAAAGTTGCTTGACGCCCAGCTTTTCGCCCGGCTTGTAGTCCAGGTAGACGATTTTGCGTCGAATGGTGTGGTAGGACTGGTCCTGTAGGCTCGTTTCCTGCTCGCCGACGTGCATCGATTCTTCCATAGCGCCTCGCAACTGTTCTATCAAACTCATATGTCAGTTGTTAATTATGCCGCGAATCAGCTCTCCGCGGTGGGTAATTCGGCTGTTGCCCAAGAACTATTGCGGCATCTTAGTCTGTGTTTGCGCAAGGCTGCGCTCAATGTTGCCGTATCATAAGCCGTCGCAAACGTGAAATAGAAAGAAGGAATCCCATATGCAACTGGCAAATATCGTACGCGAGCGCTGGAAAGGCGTTTTGTTCTGCCTGATCATCGCCATTCCCGCGACGTTGCTCGGCAAACAAATTGAGGTGGTCGGCGGTCCGGTATTCGCCATCCTCTTTGGCATGGTCCTGGCGCTCGTCTTTTCCAAGAATCGTCGTGAACAGCTCGCCGCCGGCGTCACCTATACGTCTAAAAAAGTCTTGCAGTACGCGGTTATCCTGCTTGGCTTTGGCATGAACCTCTCCCAGATTCTGTCCAAGGGCGCCCAGTCGCTGCCGATTATCGTGGCGACGATCTCGACCTCGCTTGTCATCGCCTTTGTGCTCTGCCGCGTTATGAACGTGCCGGGTAAGATCTCGACGCTTGTGGGTGTGGGTTCGTCGATTTGCGGCGGTTCTGCCATCGCCGCTACCGCGCCCGTCATCGATGCCGACGATCGCGAGATTGCCCAGGCTATTTCGGTCATCTTCCTGTTTAACGTTATCGCGGCGCTCGTGTTTCCAACGCTCGGCGGTATGCTCGGGCTGACCAACGAGGGCTTTGGCCTGTTTGCCGGCACCGCCATCAACGACACCTCGTCCGTAACGGCTGCGGCGAGCGCTTGGGACAGCATGCATCCCGGCGCCAATGTGCTCGAGAGCGCCACGGTGGTCAAGCTCACCAGGACACTGGCCATTATTCCCATCACGTTGGTCCTCGCATGCTGGCAGATGCATCTGGCGCGCAAGGCCGGCGGCGACGCCAAAAGCACGTTCTCGCTTAAACGCGCGTTTCCCATGTTTGTGCTGTTCTTTGTGCTGGCGAGCGTAATCACCACGGTGCTTCAGCTTCCCGTGTCCATCACGGCGCCCATCAAGGAGCTGTCGAAGTTCTTTATCGTGATGGCCATGGCGGCTATTGGCTTTAATACCGATATCGTCGAGCTGGTCAAAAAGGGCGGAAAGCCTATCGCGCTGGGCTTTTGCTGCTGGATTGGCATTGCGTGCATGAGTTTGGGAATGCAGCACGTGCTGGGAATCTGGTAGAGAAGTAGCTTATTTGCGTGCTGCGTGCTGGTGAGCGCATTCTCACGGTGGAGCGATAGGAGCTCTTGCGGGTATGGCTTGTCCGCAGGTTTATAAGTCCCGAAGAGCTCTTATCGCCCCGCCAGGATGGCGATGCGGGGCAACACCTATACTCGCAGGACGGCGCTCTCTGCCCTATAGTGTTTGGTGAGCAATATCGTTCAATTTTGAAACACTTGGTCGTGCGACCGTCGGCGGTTGCACGTCGCCACGGACAGGGGCAAATCATGGATAGCGATGCCAAGCTGAACATCTTGACCGAGGCCCTGGCTGCTGCCGGGGCCTCGGCATTGGCAATCGATGCGCGTGGGGACGTCGCGATCTCGACCATGAATGACGCGGCGCTTGAGCGGGATGTGGCGGCTTTTGTCGCTGAGCGCCTCGACCGTATAGGAGACGGCGCGCGCCTGGTTATGGGGCGTGCGGGTACGCGCCTGAGCCTGACCGTTCGCCCCACCGACAAAGAGGGCGGGGGCCTTTGGGTCGTCGTGGTCCGCGAGGTGCGCGGCGCCGCGGCGCATGCGGGCATCGAGTGGCTCAACGCCGACGAAGTTGAGGCCCGCTACGAATCGAGCGCGTACGGCATCGTTGAAGGCGCCGCTGCGGTAGCCGCACCGGTTGCCGAGAGCTATGCGCGCGGGGTGCCCCTTATGTTCGAGGGCGAGTTGGGCGCGGGCCAGGCCGAGATCGCCATGCGCCTCTATCTGGATGGCCCTTTTGCCGATCAACCCTTTGTTTCCGTCGCGCTCGATGAGCTCACCGAGCGCGGTTGGCGCCACGTGCTCAAAAGCGCCGAATCGCCGTTGTTCCAAACGGGGCTGACCCTTTGCATTGAGGGCTGGAACGCGGTTGGCCCCCAGCGCCTCCGCGAGCTGGTTTCCACGATGGCCGACACCGCGTTGGCGACGCGCTGCCATGTGGTGCTGACGGCGAATGACATGCCGGGCGGCAGCGAAAGCGATCAGGCTGCTTTTGTGACCGAGCGCTTCGCCTGCGCGGTGAGCGTGGCGCCGGCAATCGCCGAGCAGGGAGCCGCGTCGACGAAGGTCGCGTGCTATTTGGAATATCTCGCTGATGCATTTGGGACGACAGCGCCCACGCTGTCTGCCGCGGCGACGAAGACGCTCGATGCTTACCGCTGGCCGCGCAATTATCTGCAGCTCCGCGAGGTCTCGGAACGACTGTATATATTGGTGGGGGCGGGCGCGGTGGACCGCGCTGTGGCGGAGGAAGCGCTCGCCCAAGAGGACGTGATTAAGACCGCAACCTTTGGCGCCCCGACGCTCGAAAGTGACCTGTATATCCTGCGACCGCTGGCCGATACCGAGCGAGATATCGCGCATCTGGTTGTAGACCATCTCCACGGCAACCGAACCCGTGCGGCGGAGGTGCTGGGCATAAGCCGTACAACGCTGTGGCGCTTGCTGAAGGACGATGACCGTTGAGCGAGGCACCCGTGACCGCGCGCGACGCGTGTGCTACAGTCCAAAGCGTTATTGTTTCGATTTGGTTACGGCGTGCGAGGGCATATGGCTGAGACTTCAAAACCGAGCCGCAGAAGGCGGAGTGCCGCGCCGGTTAACCGACGCACGACATCGGTGACGTGGGGCAAACACGCCTCGGGGTTTGATGGCTCGTTCAAGCGCACTAAATATGGCTACCCTTCGGCAAGCGCTCGCTTGGCCATGCAGGCCGAGTCGTCGCTGTGGGGCCGCAAGCGCGTGGTGGGCTCAAAGCTCAAGCACGACGGAACGCTCGGTTACATCAGCCGCGGGGCGGCTCGTCGCAGCGGGCTCAATCCCGCCGGCTGGCATCGCTACGTGCCGATCGTGGCTGTCGTTGCAGCGATCGTCATCGCACTTGCTGCGCTTGGCTACGCCGGCGGCGGCGCCAACTTGGACGCAATGTTTAAATCGCCCGAGCTCGCGCATGCAGGCACAGAAGTTGTCGAGGGCGCTCAGGTCCAGACGGGCGTTGCGCCCCAACGCGGTATCGTTGCGGCAGCTTCCACTATCGCCGATGCGCAAAAGGACGAGGACGAACAAGGCGACGGCGCCGAAACGACCCACACGAACGAAACGACGACAACTCCATCGGCAAGATAAGTTGCGAGTGGGGTGGCTAAAATAGCCTCGTCCCAAATTAGCTACCCCTATGACGCTCTTGGGTTACCTTACGTAGACGACGTTGTCGCGGCGGGGTTTGGGCTCGGGTAGCGTGTCCTCGGCATAGCCCAGAATGCAGTGACCGACACCGCGCAGGCTGCCGTCGGCGGGCAGGCTCCAGCTGGCCAGCAGCTCCAGGCCCTCGGGCGAGTCAAAGACCTCATGCGCGCGGTGAATCCAGCATGAATCGACACCCAGTGCATAGGCGGCGTTGAGCAAGTTGCCCATGGCGAGCGAGCCGTCTTCCAGATGCGTGGGCACGTTGCGGTCGACCAGTACCACCACAACCGTTTTGGCTCCGTAGAAGGGGTCGCCGTTGCTACCCATGACTTGGGCGTTAAGCTGCGAGAGACGCTCGACGGTCGCGGGATCGGTGACGGCGACAAACGTCACCGGCTGGCGGCCCATGCCGCTCGGTGCATATTGGCCGGCTTCGATAATACGTGCAAGCTTTTCGGCCTCGACGGGACGATCGCTGTATTTGCGGCAGCTGCGGCGGTGAATGAGCGCTTCGATAGTCTCCATGGTGCCTCCTTGTAGTGGCGTTGCAGATGCCCCGTTCATACCCGTCGGGCTCAAACGATAGACGGTCAATTGCCCGGCCAAAAGGATAGATTCCAATTGGGAAAGTAGGTTTGCATAAAAGTACCTTCAGAATGTGACAAACAAATGGGATGGTTAAACGTTTTATCCCGTCTACCCTGCGGTTTTTTACCACTTGCCTAAATGACGAACGTATAACCTCTGATAAAGGTTTTACTAAAGGAGTACCAACGTTTATCAATGCGCCGTGGTGGCGCCGGGCCAGGAGGTAACTATCATGTTCCAGGCTGGAGATGTCGTCGAGACCGACTTCGAAGGATTTCTGAAGCTGCTGCGTTCCAAGACGCGCGCTTTTGTGACGATTGACGATCACGAGTACTACATCACGCACACCGATGGCTATTGGCGTGTTCAGGATTGCGAGGCCCTCAACGACAAGGGCCACTTTACTGACTGCTCCGAGCTGGTCAACACGGTCTGCGAGGTCGTCGAGCTGCCGTGGATTGCCGGCAAGAGCCTGCATGACAGCTTCTCGGGCGCCACGGTCTATGAGGCCGTCGCCGCCTAACAGGCAATAAAACCCGATTTTCACGTGACCGCTGGCGCCGCCCCCGCGCCGGCGGTCTTTTTCTGCCGATAGGCCATAAAAGTGCACGCATTTGCGGAGAGCCTGTTGACGATAGTTAAAACTCGGACTAATCTAGAGATATAAAATTGGTCAAAAATCGGACAATCGAATGGTGGGATAGATGAATAGTGCGGTTACGCTGGTCGACTTCGACCGGCTGCTCAATGGACTCGACCATATCTATTCGGAGTTCTCGCGCGCCTGCGGCCTTTCGGACTGCGCTTACTGGATGCTCGTCGATACCAGCACGGCGGGCGGCAGTATTGCCGTAAGCCGTCTGACAAGCGAATGGTTCTACAGCAAACAGACCATCAATTCGGCGATCAAGACGCTTAGGGCGCGAGGGCTCGCGACGTTGGAGTTTGCCGAGGGCAGTCGTAAGAACAAGGTTGTGCGACTGACCGAAGAAGGCGTGCAGTTTGCCAAGCGCTACGCGTTGCCGGCGCAAAAGGCCGAGCAGCAGGCATTCGAGGCGCTCGAGCCGTGGGAACAGCGCGAGATCATGCGATTGGTCGGTAAGTTCTCCCATGTTCTTAACGAAGAATGCGAGGCATTTAAACGGCAAGTTGCCGCCGAGAACGAGGCTGACGATAAGGGCGAGGGGGAGACATGCGACTCTTAATGAGGTTTATGAGGCCGTACCGCGGTCTGATCGCGGTGACGCTGCTGGTGCTGCTAATCGACAACGTCGGTACGCTGCTCGTGCCCACGATGTTGGCGAACATGGTCAACACGGGCATCACGACGGGCGACGTCGATTACATCTTGCGCAATGGCCTCTACATGCTTATCGCGACCGGCATGGCCAGCGGCGGCGCGGTGCTGGGCTGCTATCTTTCGGCGCGCTTGGCCGCCAACGTGGCCTGCGATATCCGCAATGCCGTGTACGACAAGTCGCTCGAGCTCGCGGCCAGCGACTTTGAGCGCTTTGGCACCGGATCGATGATCACGCGCTCGCTCAACGACATCAACGTGATTCAGCAGGCGATTCTGCAGACGATTCAGCTGGTGCTGCCCGTGCCGTTTTTGGCTGTGGCGGGCATCATCTTCGCCTGGTTTATCGATCCTGCCATGGGCACGCTTCTGGGCGTCGTGGTTGCGATTGTGCTGGTGGCGGCGGTCTTTACGGTTGCCAACGCGGCTCCGATCTTTATGCGCTTGCAGAGCTTTATCGACCGCATGAACGTGGTGCTGCGCGAGAACATCGTGGGCGTGCGCGTCATCCGCGCATTTAACAAGGAACGCCACGAGGAGCAGCGCCTGGACGAGGTGTTTAGCGATTACGCGGCCAATGCCATCAAGGTCAACCACCTGTTTGTGGGTCTCGACAGCTCCAGCTTCTTTTTGATGAACATCGCCGAGGTGGCGGTGCTGTGGGTGGGCGGCAACCGCGTGGGCGTCCATGCCATGCAAATCGGCAGCATCTCGGCCGTGCTGGAGTACGCGATCCTGATCCTGTTCTTTGTGATGATGGCGCAGATGGTGGTGCTGACGCTCCCGCGCGCCGCGGCGTGTCTCAACCGCGCGCAGCAGGTGCTCGAAATCGAGCCGAGCATTGTGGACGGCAAGGCTACGCTGGGCGACGGGGCGCCTGAGTCCGCAGACGGCGCCGACGCGGTGGCCGTGTTCGACCACATGTCGTTCCGTTTTGACGATGCCGACGAGGACACCCTGTGCAACCTGAGTTTTGCCTGCCGCCGTGGACAGACGACCGCGATCGTGGGCTCAACGGGCTCGGGCAAGTCAACGGTGGCCAAACTCTTGCTTCGCTTCCACGATGCCACGAAGGGCGCCATTCGCCTGAACGGCGTCGATCTGCGCGACCTTTCGCAAGACGACATCCGCGGGCGTATCGCCTATGTGCCGCAGAAGGCATGGCTGTTCTCGGGTACGGTGGCGAGCAACCTGCGCTTTGGTAACGAGGGTGCGACCGAGGCTGACATGCTCCATGCGCTCCAGGTTGCCCAGAGCACCTTTGTGCTCGACCAGCCCCAGGGGCTCGATACGCCGGTGGCCCAGGGCGGCACGACCCAGGGGCTCGATACGCCGGTGGCCCAGGGCGGCACGAACTTCTCGGGTGGTCAGCGCCAGCGTTTGGCAATCGCCCGCGCACTCATGAAGCGCGCCGACCTGTATATCTTCGACGACAGTTTTTCGGCCCTGGACTTTAAGACCGATGCGGCACTGCGCCATGCGCTGCAGGACGAGACGTGCGATGCCGCGGTGCTCATCATCGCGCAGCGCATCTCGACTATTTTGCATGCCGATCAGATCGTGGTGCTCAAGGACGGCGAGATCGTGGGCCTGGGCACGCACGACGAGCTCATGGAAACCTGCGAGGTGTATCGCGCTATCGCGGAATCGCAGATGAAGGGAGGTGAGTAGCATGACCGAGGAGCTTAAGAAGCAGGGCATCGCCGATGACGCCGCGGTTGCAGAGACAGTCGAGGAGACGGGCGCCACGCCCGGCCTGGACGAAGCCGCCAAGGCGGCGGAGCGCGAGGCTCGCCGCCAGGCGCTCTACGAGGAAAACGAGCGCGCCGAGGACGAGCGCGCCCGCGCCGAGGCAGAGCGCATGCGCGATGTTGACGACGAGGACGAGGACGAGACGCCCCGCGACACCTGGGCGACGGTGCGCCGCCTGTGGAGCGAGGCCGCCGGCGACCATTGGCGTTTCTATATCGTGTTCGCGAGCATCGTGTTCTATGCCATCTTTAACACCGCGGCGCCGGCCTACAGCGCCCGCGTGATCGATGAACTGTGGGGGCACATGAAGGTGGCGTTTGCCAACAACACTACCTTCAGCATTACCTGGGAGAATTGCGGCAGGACCATCTTCATCTACTTTATGATCTGGACCGCCGCCGCCTCGTTCTACGCACTCCAGAGCTTTTTGATGTCGAGCGTTGCCGAGCGTCTCAACCTGCGTCTACGCAACCGCATCGCACAAAAGCTCAACCGTCTGCCGCTTGCCTACTTTGACGCGCATCGTCCCGGCGAGGTCGTCAGCCGTGCGACCAACGACTTGGACAAGATGTCCGAGAGCATGCAGCGCGGACTGCTGCAGTTGCTGGTGTCGATCGGTACCGTGGTGGGCGCCGTGAGCGTGATGTTCGTGTTTAGCGTGCCGCTCACGCTCATCTTTTTGTTCTTTACGGCGGTATCGCTGCTGGTGACCAAGGTGGTTTCGCGCCGTACGCATGATGTGACGGGCGAGCGTCAGGAGTGGGTGTCCAAAATCACGAGCGCGGTCGAGGAAGGCTATTCGGGCCGTTTGGTGATTCGCGCATTCAACCGTGAGCACCAGAGCTCTGCCGAGGTGCACGAGGCCTCGGGCGAGCTGGCCCGCGTGAGCACCAAGGCCGACTTTATGATCAACGCCGTCGGACCCGCGGTTCGCTTTATCGGTCGCCTGGCGCAGATCGTGATTGCGCTCGTGGGCTGCAGCATGCTGGTTGCCGGTCACATGACCGTCGGCGTGTTCCAGGCGTTCTTCCAGTTTATCTACGAGGCGTCCGAACCCATGACGCAGCTGTCGTTCACTTTCAACTCGCTGCAGAGCGCGCTGGCGAGTGCGGAGCGCGTGTTCGACCTGCTCGATGAGCCCGAGATGGAGGCCGATCCGCAGCCGGGCGAGGCCGCCAAGCTGCCGGGTCGCGTGGAGGGCCGCGTCTCCTTTGAGCACGTGCGCTTTGGTTATTCGCCCGACAAGCCGCTCATGCGCGACGTGTCGTTTACCGCCGAGCCGGGCCAGAAGATTGCCGTGGTGGGAACCACGGGCGCAGGCAAGACGACGCTCATCAACCTGCTCATGCGCTTTTACGAGATCGACGGCGGCCGCATTACGCTTGACGGTGTGGATACGCGCCTCATGGATCGCGGCGAGCTACGGCAGCAGTTTGGCATGGTGCTACAGGATGCCTGGCTGTTCGACGGCACGATTGCCGAGAACATCGCCTACGGCTGCCCCGAGGCAACGCGCGAGGAGATTGTTGCGGCCGCTCGCGCCGCCCAGGTCGACTTCTTTGTGCGCACCATGCCTCAGGGCTACGACACGCGCGTAGCCAACGATGCCGAAAGCATCAGCCAAGGTCAGCGTCAGCTGCTAACCATCGCACGCGTGCTGCTCAACAACCCGGCGATTCTCATCCTGGACGAGGCGACGTCGAGCGTGGATACGCGCACCGAGCTTGCCATCGGCCGCGCCATGGACGCGCTCATGCGCGGCCGCACGAGCTTTGTGATCGCGCATCGCCTGTCGACGATTGTGGATGCCGACCTGATCTTGGTTATGGATCACGGCAACATTATCGAGCAGGGAACGCACAAGGAGCTGCTGGCTGCCGAGGGCGCCTACGCCGACCTCTACCTGAGCCAATTCGCATAATGTGACAAAGGGACAGTCCCGCATGTCACATCAGAAATAAGGCGCGCCGGGGATGGATTCCCTGGCGCGCCTTTGCGTTGGCGTCAATGTTGTCGGTGGCCGTCCGCCTCTAGCGCTCGTCCACGAGCTTGGTGACGAGGGCCTTGAGCTCGGCCACCTCTCGCTCGAGTTCCTTGACGCGGCGGGCATTCTCGGTGATGCCCTGGCGGTTGAGGGCACTCTGCTCGGCGGCATCGTCGGGCATGTATTCGCGGTGCTGCTTGGCGTCGAAGCTTTCCTCGAATACGCGGCAGCCGTTGCGCTTGATGACGCGGCCCGGCACGCCCACGACGGTGCAGTTGTCGGGTACGTCCTTGACGACGACCGAGTTGCCGCCGATTTTGACGTTGTTGCCAATGCGAATGTTGCCGAGCACCTTGGCGCCTGTGCCCACGGTGACGTTGTTGCCCAGGGTGGGGTGGCGCTTGCCGGTCTCGTTGCCGGTGCCGCCAAGTGTGACGCCCTGATAGAGCACGCAGTTGTCGCCCACAATGGCGGTTTCGCCGATGACAACGCCCATGGCGTGGTCGATAAAGAAATGCTTGCCGATCTGTGCGGCAGGATGAATCTCGACGCCAGTGATATGGCGGGTGATTTGCGAGAGCACGCGGGCGAGCGAGCGATGTCCATGTTCCCACAGCCAGTGCTCGGGCACGTGGTTCCACTTGGCGTGCAGGCCGGGGTAAGAAAGGAAGATGACTAGGCCGTTTTGCGCGGCGGGGTCCTGTGCCTGGACGGTCTTGATGTCCTCGCGAATGGTATTGATAAAGCTCACCGGCCGCCCTCCCTTAGCGCCGCGACAATGCAATTCAATAAAGTATAGCGATTCGCTAGGGATTAGGAAGAGCAATCTTGCTCGGCTTTGCGCGACAGGTGTCAATTATGCAAACTTGCTGGTAATGAAGTCACGCTTTTGTAAGGTCGTGTGCGTTGCCGCGTCACAACCGTATACTGGTCAACTTGGACGTGTCCGCGCCCACAACTGAGAGGTTTTACTTCATGGGTTTCATCAATTTTATCGCCGAGCTGCTTAAGGATCCGCGCACCGCGATCGCCAGCTGGATCGCCGCCGGCCCGCTTATGGCCTACGGCTGCGTGTTCCTGATCATCTTTATCGAGACGGGCGTGGTGTTCTTCCCGTTCCTTCCCGGCGACTCGCTGCTGTTTGCCTCGGGTTTCTTTGCCCACAACGGCGGCTTTAACATCGTGGCTCTGCTGGCCGTCGCATGGACGGCTGCCATCTTGGGCGATCAGTGCAACTTTATGATCGGTCATTTCTTTGGCCAAAAGATCATCGCCTCGGGCAAGGTGAAGGCCATGACGCCCGAGCGAATCAAAAAGTCCGAGGACTTCCTGGACAAGTGGGGCCACCTGGCCATCTTCCTGGGTCGCTTCTTCCCGTTTATCCGCACCTTTGTGCCTTTCATCGCCGGCATGGGCGGCATGCACTGGCGCAACTTTGTCATCTTTAACGTGCTGGGCGGCATTACCTGGTCGACGGTCTTTACGCTGTTGGGCTACTTCTTTGGCGGCATTCCCTTTGTGCAGGAGCACTTTGAGCTGCTGATTATCGGCATCGTCGCCGTGTCGATCATCCCGACCGTGGTCGGTCTGGTTAAGGCTAAGCTGGGCAAAAAGAACGCGTAGCTCGAGCCAGCGCGCAAACCGTGCCGTTGAGGCCCGTCACCCTTTACGGTGGCGGGCCTTTCTGCTTCGGTCAAATGAAAATACTTTACTTAGTTAAAGAAAAGCGTTTTATCAGACGCGTACGGGGAGTACAATCTCGTGCATGCGAATCGACGTGCCATCGGCTTTGATGCCGTTCGCGTGTCCCGTCCGGCTCTACGCTCCGGGCGTGCGACATTGCGACGCGGTCGGCTTCGGTCTTTGCGTGCGGGTTCGCGAGTATGCAACTGTGTATGTAAGGAGCGACATATGACTGTCGAGAAGAAGGATATCGATTGGGGTAGCCTCGGCTTTGGCTACATGAAAACCGATTACAGCTACGAGGCTCATTGGAAGGATGGCGAGTGGGACGAGGGCGGCCTGACCACCGACCACACCCTGCATGTTTCCGAGTGCGGCGGCATCTTCCATTACTGCCAGGAGGTCTTTGAGGGCCTGAAGGCCTACACCGCCGAGGACGGCAGCATCGTCTGCTTCCGTCCCGACATGAACGCTGAGCGTATGTATAACTCTGCCCAGCGCCTCGAGATGCCCCCGTTCCCCAAGGACAAGTTTGTCGAGGCCGTCAAGCAGGTCGTTTCTGCCAACGCCGCCTGGGTTCCGCCCTTCGGCTCCGGTGCAACCCTGTACGTGCGTCCGTTTATGATCGGCTCTGGTGACGTGATCGGCGTGGCTCCCGCTCCTGAGTACACGTTCCGCATTCTCGTGACCCCGGTCGGTCCGTACTTTAAGGGTGGCCTCAAGCCCGTCAAGCTGCGCGTTTCCGAGTACGACCGCGCCGCACCGCACGGCACCGGCAACATCAAGGCTGGCCTGAACTACGCCATGTCCCTCAAGCCCACGATGGAGGCCCATCGCGAGGGCTATGCCGAGAACCTGTATCTCGACTCTGAGTCCCGCACCTATGTCGAGGAGACCGGCGGCGCGAACGTTCTGTTCGTGAAGGAGGACGGCACGCTCGTCGTTCCGCAGTCGCACACCGACTCCATCTTGCCCTCCATCACCCGTCGTTCGCTCGTTCAGGTTGCTCAGGACCTGGGCATAACCGTCGACCAGCGCCCCGTCGAGTGGGCCGAGGTCAAGGCCGGCACCTTTGTGGAGTGCGGCCTGTGCGGCACCGCTGCCGTCATTTCCCCGGTGGGCGAGATCGACAACAAGGTCTATGGTGCCGATGAGACCGTGACCTTCCCGGCTGGCTACACCGAGATTGGCCCCGTGATGAAGAAGCTCCGCGAGACCCTGACCGGCATCCAATCTGGTGCTGTCGAGGATAAGCACGACTGGGTTTACACCGTCGCGTAAGCTGCCATAGCTGTTCGGCCCGAGGGCAACCTTCCTTTCCGGCGCGTCCTCGGACATGCAAGAACCTCCGCAGCGCACTTCGTGCGGCGGAGGTTCTTTCGTCCTGCGGAGTGCGCCGGAAAGGAAGGTTGCCCTCGGGCCTGCGTTACCTCGGCGCTGCCGTTACGGGCAATATAGATCTGAATGAAAGATGGCGCGCGGCCTTTTAGGCCGCGCTTTTGTTTTGGTTCGCGCCATGTGGGGGTGATGGCGACGTGCATTTTTGCGAGTATTCTGCAATCGAAGGCCCCTGCATACCGACCTCGGGCAAAAAATCGGGATTTCTCGATGTTTTCTACGAATGATGGGCGGGGTTATGGGCTGACAGCGTTTGATTTGCAGGGATATTTGCGCTCTTTGGCATTTATCGCGGCGCCCGAAGCCCTTGGTTATGTTGAATACTCCTAAAAATGCACGGCGCTTAGAGGGGGAGCTTCGCGAAAAAGGAAACCGCCCCGTCGAAGTATGCATTCGACGGGGCGGTTTATGCATTTGGCCGATTAAGGATGCGCTGCCAAACTACTAGAACTTGACGGTCGGGGCCTGGCGGGCTGCTTCGGCGGCCTCGAAGCCCTGGCGCTCCTTAAACTGGAAGATGCCGGCAAAGATGACAGCCGGGAACGTCTGAATGGCGTTATTGTAGCTGAGCACGCAATCGTTGTAGCTCTGGCGTGCATAGCTAATCTTGTTCTCAGTATCCTCGAGCGATGCCTGCAGCTGCGTAAAGTTGGTGTTCGCCTTAAGGTCGGGGTAGGCCTCGGCTACGGCGAAGAGCTGGCGCAGCGCACCGGTCAGCACGTTGTCGGCTTCCATCTTGGCCTCGGGCGTAGTGGCCTTGACGGCGGTGTTACGCGCGCTGATCACGGCGGAGAGCGTCTCCTGCTCGTGCTTGGCGTAGCCCTTGACGGTCTCGACCAGGTTGGGGATCAGGTCGTTGCGGCGCTGCAGCTGCGTATCGATGTTCTGCCAGGCGTTATCGATGCGGTTACGCTTGGTGACCATGTTGTTGTAGATGCCGGCGATGGCGCAGACAATCACAATGACAACAACGATGCCGATGATGACGGTAATCATGATGTCTCCGTTTCGAATGGCCGCGGCGGCATGCGCCAGCTGCCGTTGGTATAACGCTACTAGTATACCCGCAACGTTTTGCCGTGCCGAACTTTCCGGTAAGCGTTATGTTTTCGGCGGGGTCGGCACCGGGGTAAAACGCGCGAGGTACAGGTGTAAGATATGCGACAGATTGACGAGTGTTGTCTTTGCCCTGAGGATGGCGATACCAGTGGACCTTCGCATTAAGAAAACCTACCGTGCCCTGTTCGATGCTTTCACCGAGCTTCTCGAGGAGCATCGTTTTGAGGACCTGACGGTTGCCATGCTGTGCGACCGCGCCATGATTCGCCGCACGACGTTCTACAAGCACTTTCGCGACAAGAACGACTACTTTGCCTTTTATATCGATGAGCTCATGTCCGGCTTGCCGCAAAAACAGCCCGATGAGGCCGGCACAGTGTCTGCCGAGGACGTGCGTGCGCTTCGGCACGCGATTTTGGACGATGCCATGGACCTGATTCTGGCGCACGAGCAGCTCATGGATAACATTTTGGCAAGCAGCATGTCGGGCATGTTGACCAACGTTATTTGCGACCGTATTGCCCGCTCTATCCGCGAGCGTGTGATGAACGTGCTTGCCGAGGATGCCCTGGCCCCCGTTTCGCTTGAGACGACGTCTGAGTTTGTCGCCGGCGGTATTATTCGACTTTTCACGATATGGTGGGAATCGGGCCACGATCTTGAGCGTCGACCCGAGATGGCCGGCGTGGTCGATGCGCTGTTTGAGCGGACCATGACACCGGTGCATCACTAAAAGTGGCGGAGAGAGGGGGATTCGAACCCCCGGAACGCTCTCGCGCTCAACGGTTTTCAAGACCGCCGCATTCAACCGCTCTGCCATCTCTCCGTGAGTCGTAATGATAGCATCGTTTTGAATTTGCAACAGGGAAGGCGAACGATGACGATCACCGAAATCGACGAGAAGTTCATGCGCGAGGCGCTGGCGGAGGCTCGCGCCGCCGCTGCGGTGGGCGAGGTGCCCATCGGAGCCGTGGTAGTGCGCGCGGGCGAGATCGTCGCGAGGGCGCACAATCGCCGCGAGCTCGACCAGGACCCTTCGGCTCATGCCGAGTTTGCGGCCGTGTGCGACGCCGCGCAGTCGCTCGGCCGCTGGCGCCTTTCCGACTGTACGGTCTATGTGACGTTGGAGCCCTGCTGCATGTGTGCGGGCCTTATGGTCAACGCGCGCGTGGGGCGCTGCGTGTATGGCGCGAGCGACGCCAAAGCGGGCGCGTTGGGATCTCTATACGATTTGAATGCCGACTCGCGCCTGAATCATCGGTTTAACGTGACGGCTGGGGTCCTGGCGGATGAATGCCGCGAGCGGCTGAGTAGCTATTTTGGCGGTCTGCGCGGAGCGGGCGGCGCTGATTGCGGTTGTGGGGCCGATCTTGAAGCACACGCCGCTCACGCCGCAGCGCTTGCGGGTGTTGGTGAGGATGCTGATACGGCAGTTGACTTTGGTCCAGCGTGCCGCCGGCCCCGCCGTGTGCTGTTGGCGATTGATTCCTTTAAGGGCAGCGTGTCGAGTGCGCAGGCGGAGGCGGCGGTTACCGAAGGCGTGCGCCGCGTTTGGCCCGATGCCGAGGTGTGCACATTGCCGCTGGCAGATGGTGGCGAGGGAACGCTCGACGCCGTTGCCGCCTGCGGTGGCGAGCTTGTGACCTGTGAGGTTGCAGGTCCCTTGGGCGAGCGTGTGCCTGCCCGGATGCTGGTTGATGTCGAGCGCGAGTCCGCGGTCATCGAGATGGCCGAGGCGGCCGGCATTGGGTTTTCGCCTTGCACGGAGTTGTCGGCGCTGGCCGCTACAACCTATGGCGTGGGCGAGCTCATGCTTCGCGCGGTTCGCACGGGCGCAAAGACTATCTATATTGGCTTGGGCGGCAGCGCCACCAACGACGGTGGCGCCGGCATGCTGCAGGCGCTGGGCGCGCGTGTGGTCGATGATCGGGGCTGCGATGTCGCCCCCGGTCTTGCCGGCCTTGAGCAGGTGGCGAGCGTTGATTTGGCGCCAGCGCTGCATGCTTTGGACGGCGCTCGTATCGTTGTGCTTTCGGATGTCGAGAATCCGCTCGTGGGGCGTCGCGGCGCGCTTGCGGTGTTCGGCGGACAAAAGGGTCTGCCGGCGGATGATGCCGAGTCGCTGGGCGGGTACGACGGCTGGATGGTCGGCTACGGCCGCCTGCTCGATGCGGCAATTACCGGGGTGCGGGCTCAGGGATTGTTGCGCCTGCCCGAGGGTGCGCGGACATTTTGCTCGGTGCTCGGCGTGCCCGGCGCGGGCGCTGCCGGTGGCTTGGGCGCGGCGTTACTGGCGCTCGGTGCGGAGCTGCGCTCGGGCGTGGAGACGGTGCTCGATCTGATTGGCTTTGACGAGCGCGTGCGCGATGTCGATCTGGTCATAACGGGTGAGGGCAATATGGATGAGCAATCCGCCGCCGGCAAAGCGCCGGTTGGTGTGGCTCGCCGCGCCAAGCGATATGGCAAGCCGGTGGTCGCCGTCGTGGGCGGTCGCGCTGTCAACCTGGATGCGGTGTACGAGCAGGGTATCGACTTGGTTTTGCCGATTTGCCGCAAGCCCATGGATCTGGAGCAGGCACTCGATCTGCAAGAAGCCACAACCAACCTCATCTGTGCCGGCGAGGCGGCTGCCCAAGCCTATGACCTCGCTCGCCTCTAAAACCCATCCCTCCAATAACTTGCGGTGAAATACGGAGTGTTTTTGCCTTTAAGGTGCCAATTCAGTCCGTATTCCACCGCAACTTCGTGAATGGTCATCCGAGGCTGGCCGCCTTGGGCCTTGGGTCGGACCTTCCGCCACGAAATGCGGCCATCTACTACGTTAAACCGGCCACCTTCGACCATCCCGGAATTTGCAAAAACAAAACCGCGGGTAGAAAGCTTGCCGATTTTCGAAAAAGTCGGCTATGGTCGACCCCTGCGACCTAAACGTAGTAGATGGGCCCTTTTCGTGGCACAGCACCAGATCAGTCTATTTAGGACGGGGCTTCCTTGACTACTTTCGCCACCCTGATGCCCCACCAGTCAAAAAGTAGTCAAAAAGCCCCGCCCCAAATTAGCTACCTTGCTCTGGCGGGCGGGAGCGGGTAAGATATACCGAGCGCCTAGCGCGTTCGATGGGTTCGGATGACGACATGTTCCGAATCTGGTCAGGTCCGGAAGGAAGCAGCCATAAGGAGCCTCTGTCGGGCATCCGAATCCATCGAGCGCACGGGCGCTTTTTTGGTGCCGCGATGCGGTCCCGGTGCCGGCGGGCTGTTTGGTGTCTCGCTGGTCCTCGGCTTTGCCTGCGGGATCGCTCGACTACCAAACAGCCCGCCGGCACCGGGACCACTTCGTCCAAAAATCACCCGTAAAGGCGCGTTAGCCTAAATTAAATCTATCCCTTAAGGAATGCTGCTCGTTGGCGTTGTTTGGAGCGGGTACCGTCAAGATTCTTTCGCAAATTGATCGAGGCGGCCTCGGCCCCGCCCTGCTCTAGCCCTCCGCCTTCTTGCTCAGCTCGTCCATCTCCTCCAGCTTCGACATGTCCAGGTACCTCCTCTTGCCCCATTCGTGCTCCACGATGTACTTCAGCCTCGCCGTCACCAGCATCAGGGCCGAGTTGCCGTCCGGGAAGGTCCCTACGACTCTCGTCCTCCGCCCGATCTCGCGGTTGATGTGCTCGATACCGTTATTGGTCCGGATTCTGCGCCAGTGCTCCGGCGGGAAGTCCGTGTAGGCGAGAGTCTCGGAGAAGCCGTCGCGCACCGTCCTCGCGGCCGCGCCGAGCCTCATCCCGTCCAGCTCGTCCGCCACCTCCGCCGCCTTCCTCGAGCACGCCTCGCGCGATTCCTGCGCGTGGATCGCCTTCAGCATGCGCGCCACGGCCTTCCTCCTGGTCACGGGCACCCTTCCCAACACGTTTCGGTAGAAGTGGACCGTGCAGCGCTGGTAGCGTGCCCCGGGGAACACCTCCTCGAGCGCACCGAGCATCCCCGCGCACTTGTCGCCGGTGACGAGCCGCACGCCGGAGAGCCCGCGCCCCCTGAGCCACGAGAGGAACTCGCGCCACGAGTCCGCCGACTCGGTGTAGCCCTCCGCGCAGCCGATGACCTCCCGGTCGCCGGTGGAGTTGACGCCGATGGCCACCAGAATGGCCACGTTCTCGTAGGACCCTCCCCAGCTGCGCTTGAGGTAGATGCCGTCGACGAAAACGTAAGGGTAATCGCCCTCGAGCGGCCTCTGGCGCCAGGCCTCGATGGACGCGAACGCCTTCTCGTTGAGGTTGGAGACGGTGCCGGAGGACACGGGCGCTCCCCAGAGGAGTTCGGAGACGTCCTCGATTCTCCTGGTCGAGACGCCCGCGAGGTACATCTCGACGATGGCCTCCTCGACCGAGGTCTCGCGCCTGCGGTAGCGCTCGATAACGGCCGTCTGGAAGGTCGCGCCGCGCAGCTTCGGCACGTTGAGCTCGACCTCTCCTGCCCCGGTGACGAGCTTTCTCGCGTAGTAGCCGCTGCGGTATGCCTCCCGGCCCGCCGTCCTCTCGTAGCGCCCGGCCCCTACGAGCTCGGACGCCTCCTCGTCGAGCAGCGCGTTGAGCGTCTCCTCGACGGTCTTCCTCACCAGATTCTTTATGTCCTTGCGCAGCGACTCCTCGTCGACTGTTACGATGTTCGTAGACACGGCCCGTGCCCCTTTCGTCGTTGATTTGTTGTTTAGCCGCTAGAAATCATATGACGGGGCGCGGGCCGTGTTCCGCTATGCGGTTGTCAATTTGCGAAAGAAATTATGCGTCACCTTGGAGCGCGGTGGCGATGTGCTTCAAGAGATGGTGGCATTACCATTTGTTTTTACAAGTAAAGAGGCTCGTTTCCCTGGGTTGGGGAAACGGGCCTCGTTTTGTTTCTGGGCTTGTGGATTGGCGAAGACAATAACCGCTGGCAGCTACCTTGAGTTCTTGATACGGCGTACGCCCGCGGCGGTTATTCCGAGGCCTGCGGCGGCGATTCCTGCGAGTGCGATTGCGCTCGGCGCTGAGTCTCCCGTGTTCGCGAGCTTGCCAGTGGTCGTATTTGCTTACTTGGTGGAGCTCGATGGAGCGTATTTGCCGGTCGCGGGCGAGCTGGCGGGCTGTGCCGTTTCGGCCGGCTGCGCTGAGCTGGAGGGTTTTGTCGTCTCGGCGGGTTTCGTTATTTCGGGTGAGGTGGCCTTGTCTGCCGCGGCTTTCGCCTCTTCGTATGCCTTGCAGGCGTCGTCATAGGCCGCTTGCGCCTTTTCCAAATCGCCGAGGAGCGCATTTCGCTTGGCTATGTCCTCGTCGATGTGGGCTTTGGCTTCCTCTGCCTCACTTTCGAAATACTGAACCTGTCTTTCCTGGCTTTCGAGCCGGCGTTGGCAGTGGTGAAGATCATCTTCACAAGATTTTTCTCGCCTTTCTGCCGACATGATCTCACTTCGCAACTGCTTAATAGTTTCGTTAGAAGCTCCGTCGTCGATTGCCTTATTTAATTCCGCCTGAAGGCCGCTTGTCCGGTTGTGGGCCTCATCGTATTTGGCTTGGGCTGCATCGACGTTCGCTTGCATGGCGGGAAGGGGTTCCCTCCGTTTGGCGGCTTCCGTCACCACCATGTCGTAGATCTCTTGAAAAGCGGCAATGTCATCATCGATTTCCGCAAGTTTCTCGGGACTTGCGGCGTCTTTTGCGGCCTCGAGGGTTTTGAGCGCTTCCTGCATGGCTGCATACGCTTTTTCTTTTGCGGCGGCCGCATCTTCCGTATGCAAGGCAACTGCATTGATGGGGGAACTGGTTTCCGCCGCTATCGCCGTTGCGGGGGCGATTCCCGCGGCGAGTGCCGCGGAAAGGGCGATGCCCAAGGTTGCTCGTCTTGCTCTTCTTGCGAGAATGTCGTTCATCTCGGCACCTCATTTCAAGGGTCGGCGACTAACTTGGTAGCACTAATGTAAGTATATCAGGCAGTTTGCCCGCCATTGATCGGGTGTGCGCGTATACCCCTCTGAAAACTGAATCCCGTTAGAAATGACGAGTTGTTTACGCTTCTTTTGGGGTGGCGGTACTATCATGGTTCGAATTGAATGTGGATGATGATAGGGAGCGCCTATACATGATTGAGCTGCTCAGGCGTTTTGGCGGTAAGTTTCGCCGCTATATGGTGATTGGTCCTGCGTGCAAGCTGATCGAAGTGATCTTTGACCTGCTGACGCCGCTGGTGATTGCCCAGATGATTGATAAGGGTATCGGCGCACACGACGTGAACGCCGTCGTCCACTACGGTATGGTGCTTGGCGCCATGGCCGTGATCGGCATCTCGTTTACGCTTGTCTGCCAAAAGATGGCCGCGCTCACCTCGCAGGGCATGGGTACCGATATCCGTGGTGCGCTCTACCAGCACATCAACAAGCTGAGCTATGCCGAACTCGACCGCTTCGGCACGCCGTCGCTCATCACGCGCATTACCAACGACGTCAACCAGGTTCAGCTCGCCGTGGCGCTGGGCGTGCGCATGCTCATCCGCTGGCCCTTCTTGGCGGTGGGCTCCATGTGCGCGGCCCTTGCCATCGACCTTAAGCTCGGCATCATCTTTTTGATCTGCACGCCCGCTATCGGCCTGGTGTTTTGGTTTGTCATGGCGCGCTGCATCCCGTACTACAAGCAGCTGCAGGCAAAGCTCGACCGCATCGCGCTTATCTGCCGCGAAGGCCTTTCAGGCGCTCGCGTGGTTCGCGCCTTCGTGCGCGAGGACCACGAGCGCGAGCGCTTTGCCCAAGCTGCCGATGACCAGGCCAATACTGCCATCGCGGTGGGTAAGCTCTCGTCGATCCTTAATCCCGTCACGTTTTTGGTGATGAACCTGGGCGTGTGCGCCATCCTGTGGGTGGGTGGCATCCAGGTCAACGTGGGTGAGCTCACGCAGGGTCAGGTCATGGCGTTTGTGAACTACATGACGCAGACCCTGACCTCCATCGTGTACGTCGCCAACCTGGTTGTGGTCTTTACCAAGGCGAGCGCCAGTGCGTCGCGTATCAACGAGGTGCTCAATTGCGTGCCGAGCATCACCGACGAGGGCAACCAGCCGGTCGCGCTGCCCAAGCCGGGCGTGACGGGCAATGCTGCTCCGGTCTCTGCGCTGAGCTTTGACCATGCGAGTTTTTCGTTTGGCGCGGGCGCGGCAAATGCCGTGAGCGATGTGACCCTGGAGCTGCCGCTGGGCAAAACGCTCGGCATTATCGGCGGCACGGGCAGCGGCAAGTCCACGCTCGTCTCGCTTATTCCGCGCCTATACGATGCGAGTACCGGCAGCGTGAGCGTGATGGGCGCCGACGTGCGCACCTGGCCGCTCGACCAGTTGCGCCGTGTGGTCGCGACTGTTCCGCAGCGCGCGTCGCTGGTGAGCGGCACCATCCGCAGCAACCTGACCTGGCGTGACGAGACGGCGACCGACGAGGAGCTCTGGGCAGCGCTTGATATGGCGCAGGCGAGCGAGTTCGTGCGCAACAAGCCGCAGGGGCTCGACGCCCCGGTCGAGGCGGGCGGCAAGAACTTTAGCGGTGGCCAGCGCCAGCGTCTGACCATCGCGCGCGCCCTAGTGGACTCGCCACAGGTCCTGATCATGGACGACTCCGCCTCGGCACTTGACTTTAAGACTGATGCGGCGCTTCGCCATGCCATTCGCGAACGAAGCATGCGCGGTGCCGCCGAGGGCGGGCTGCCGCTCACGACGGTGATTGTGAGCCAGCGCGTCTCGACCGTGCGCGACGCCGACATGATCTGCGTACTCGACCACGGCTCGGTCGCGGGCCTGGGCACGCACGATGAGCTGTACACGACCTGCCAGCTCTATCGCGAGATTTGCCAGTCGCAGCTGCGCCGCGAGGAACTCGAGGGCCAGCAGGGGAGCACGACGCCCGCGTCCATCCCAGGCGCCGCGTGCGCCCTGGCATCCACTTGCGCAAAGGAGGGCTGCTAAATGAATCCGTATACTTCTTCCGGTTCGGTCGCCACGATGACGGCCAACGTGTCCGGCAACGATAACCTCAACGACTTGGGTGACGGCCCGCGTCAGCCCGGCGACCCCGAGCGCTACCCCGTGGGCGCGGTAACTCGCCGCCTGCTGGGCTACGTCCGTCCGCATCGCATTTCGTTTACGGCGTCGTTTGTGAGCGCCGCTATCTCGGTGATTCTGCAGCTCTACACGCCTATCCTTATCGGCGAGGGTATCGACCTGATCGTTGCCGCGGGCCAGGTGGATTTCGATGCACTGCTGCCGCTCGTTACCAAACTCGCGCTCGTCGTGGTGGGAGCGTCGGCCTTCCAGTGGCTGCAGGGCTACTGCGTCAACCGCCTGTCCTACGAAACGGTGCGTGACATGCGCGTGGAGGCGAGCGACAAGCTCAGCCGCATGCCGCTCAGCTTTATCGACAGCCATGCCCATGGTGACCTTATGAGCCGCGAAGTCAACGACGTCGACCAGGTGGGCGATGGTCTGCTGCAGGGCTTCACGCAGCTCTTTACCGGCGTTATCACCATTGTGGGCACGCTCGCGTTTATGCTCTCCATCAACCTGACCATGACGCTCGTGGTGGTGCTCGTCACGCCGCTTTCCATCTTTGCGGCCGGCGCCATCGCCAAGCTTTCCAACAAAAGCTTTACGGCCCAGCAACGCATTCAAGGCCGGCTCGGCGGCCATTTCGAGGAGTATGTGGGCGAGCAAAAGCTCGTGGACGCGTTTGCCTACGGCCCGAGCGCTCAGCAGCGCTTCGATGCCCTCAACGCCGAGCTGTATACGGCGGGTGAGCGCGCGCAGTTTATGGGCTCGCTTTCTAACCCCGGCACGCGCTTTATCAATAACATCATCTATGCCGTGGTCGCTGTGATCGGCTGCGTGGGCGTGATCACGGGCGTGCCCGCGGCGCTTACGGTGGGCGGCGTGCAGATTTTCCTGTCCTATGCCAACCAGTACACCAAGCCGTTCAACGAGGTCACCAACGTCATTACGCAGATCCAGACGGCGTATGCCTCGGCGCGCCGCATGTTCGCGCTGCTCGATGCACGCGAGCAGGAGCCCGACGCGGCGGATGCCGTGGAGCTTGTCGCCCCGCAGGGCGAGGTGACCTTTGAACACGTGGACTTTAGCTATGTGCCCGACCGCAAGCTGCTGCAGGATATCTGCATCGAGGCCAAACCCGGTACGCGCTTTGCCCTCGTCGGTCCCACGGGCTGTGGCAAGACGACGCTCATCAATCTGCTGCTGCGCTTTTACGATATCGATGCTGGGCGCATCGCGGTCGATGGTCGCTCCTCGCGTGACTATACGCGCGCGAGCCTGCGCCGCGTCTTTGGCATGGTGCTGCAGGACACCTGGCTGTTCGAGGGCACGGTGGCCGAAAACATTGCCTACGGTTGCCCCGATGCCACGCGCGAGCAGATTGTCGAGGCCGCCAAGCGCGCGCACGCGCACAAGTTTATCGTGCAGCTGCCAGGCGGCTACGATACGGTGATCGGCGAGGACGGCGGCACGTTTAGCCAAGGCCAAAAACAGCTGCTGTGCATCGCGCGCGTCATGCTCACCGATCCGGCGATTCTGCTGCTGGACGAGGCAACGTCGAGCATCGATACGCGTACCGAGCTGCAGGTGCAGGCGGCATTCGACGAGCTCATGGCTGGCCGCACGAGCTTTGTGGTGGCGCACCGCCTGTCGACGATCCGCAATGCCGACTGCATTCTGGTTATGCGCGACGGCCAGATTATCGAGCGCGGCACGCACGACGAGTTGCTAGCGGCAGGCGGCTTCTACGCCGAGCTCTACCGCAGCCAGTTTGCCCAGTAGGGGCTGCCGATTAGCGGCAGATGGTTTACATCTGCGTCGTTAGTACTAAGATATGCTTTTAACAAATTGCATTAATGGCTCGAGTTTCGGGGGAAACGAGGCAACGTGACTATGACATGCTCTATGGTGGTTAACAGCAAGAGCGGTAATACCAGGATGGTTTCGGGGGCGATCAAGCGCGCCCTGCAGGCTGCAGGCGTCGAGTTTATCCATGCCGCCGCGCTGAGCGATGATGCAGATCCGGAGCAGGTCGCGCACGAGGCAGAGGGTGCCTGCGCTGCCGATACGGTGCTTGTCGGTTTTTGGTGCGACAAGGGTGCCTGCACGCCCTCGGTGGCGGCGTTGCTCTCCGCCTTGCACGGCAAGCGCGTGTTCCTGTTTGGCACCTGCGGCTTTGGGGCCGACCAGAGCTATTACCAGCAGATTGTCGACCGCGTAACTTCCAATCTGGCCGAGGATGCCGAGCTTGCGGGCTGGGCGATGTGCCAGGGCAAGATGGGTCCCGCGGTTAAGCAGCGCTACGAGGCCATGCTCGAGCAAGATCCCGAAAACGCCCGATTTAAGATGCTGCTCGACAACTGGGTTGCCGCGAAGGATCACCCCACCAAGGAGGATTTGGACAACATGGCTGCAGCTGCAAAGAAGGCCGTGCTGGGCGAGTAGCTTCGCCGTTCGCGGTCCTTCGTGCAAAACAATACAAATGTGAAAGCCTCGAAGTTCTCGAGGCTTTTTTCTTAACACGGGGTTGCGGAAGCTGAGTCCCGGAATTTGCCTCTGGAATGGGATGTGGTTTCCGGTTGAGGGGTCTGGCGGAAAGCGCGACCCGGAATTTACGGCCGAAGTGGGATGTGGCTTCCCAACGGGGCCACAAGCGGAAACCGCATCCCGTTTCGCAAGCGAATTTTGGGACACGGTTTTCAGAGGGTTATGGGCTGCGAATTAGATGGGGCTGTCATAAAGCTGCAAAAAGAGGGTTAAAAATAAACGGTACTTCCAGCAGTTTATTTTTAATGTGGGGGGGGGGTACGATATCTTGGTTTTTCAAAATATTTAACCCTCTATGGACGAATTGCATAGGGGGTTAGTCACAGATATTGGTAGCGCACAGAGATGTGGTGTAAGAGGCGGGGCATGCCCCGCCTCCGCCCTTT
>OODN01000272.1_pt1 | contig 37898 bp, 29 predicted proteins | sample 1671651 | NCBI WGS metagenome assembly OODN01 (sample SAMN06348178, study PRJEB24527) | human gut metagenome | biome: human gut; feature: ankylosing spondylitis patient; material: feces | host: Homo sapiens | place: China | collected 2015-10 | reverse complement strand
ACAGTCCTGCGCAAGACGGAAAGCACATTAAGTGCTTTCCTTTGCGTGCGGAACTCGCGACAAACTTAACCCCCGCCCCCAGCCCCGGAGACCCTCCCTGCCGTCACTTTCTTCAACCAGTTTTGCGGGCGTGCGCCGCTGCGCGGCTAGCCCGCGTGTTCCTCGGCGGGGTTGGTCTGATTGTTCTGGTTGGACTTCTTACTTTGGCTCAAAGAAAAACGGGAGATGCCTTGTGCATCCCCCGTTTTTGTTGCGGTTAGTCTAGGTCAATAAACTTGGTACTTATGACATGGCCGTCTTTTACTAGCATTCTGGCCATAGTGGGGCCTCGGCTGCCTCTGGGGTAGCTGGCGCTGCCCGGGTTGAGGACTAGGCAGCGGCCCACCTGGGCTTCTTTGGTTACGTGGGTGTGGCCGTTGATGGCTACGTCTACGGATCCCACCGGAAGGTCTTCGCGGTAATGGGCTACGGCGAATTTGAGGCCTTCGTAGGTAAAGAGCGCAAGACGGTCTACATCGGGACCGTAGTCGCGGTAGTAATCGTTGTTGCCCAAGACGGCCCGCACGGGGGCGATGGTGCATAGGTGCTCGTAGTCCATCTCTGACGTGAGGTCGCCGGCGTGGATGATCAGATCTGCGCCCTCAAGCTCATCCAAGAGCGCAGGCGATAAATAGCCGTGGGTGTCCGAGATGATGTCGATACGCTTGGCGCTTGCACTGTTCATGGGATCCCTTCCGCAAAAAAAACGATTCGGCAGATACATACAAAAAAGGCCCCACGGCCCCGCAGACGATGGGTCTACAGGGCTGCGGGGCCAGTGTGCTAGAGACTCAGAGCCTTCTTGAGCGGCACGACGCGGCGGCGCGAAACCGGCACGCGTTCGTCGACGCCCGTAATGCCCAGCTGGATGGCGCCCGAGGGCACCGTCTCAACGTCCGTGACGCACGCTAGGTTGACGATATAGCGGCGGTGAACACGGAAGAAGCCAAAGTCGCAGAGCTTGGCCTCAAACTGCGCCAGCGAGGTCGTCGACAAAAAGCGATCATCGACGGTATAGATGCAGGAGTAATCGTCCTTTGCCATGATAAAGCGGATGTCATCCACGGGAATGAGCACCTTGCGGCCGCCCTTTTCCACCGGGATACGCTCGATGGTCACTTTGCTGTCCGTAACCGGCTTGGCGCGTTGCATGACCTTCTCGATCGCGCGATCCAAGCGAGCTTCCTCGACAGGCTTCATCAGATAATCGACGGCATCGACGTCGAATGCCTCGACCGCATGGTCGCTATACGCAGTCACAAACACGATCGCCGGCGGATTTTTGAGCTTATGCAGCGCCTCGGCAAGTTGCAGGCCCGAGGCACCGGGCATCGAGATATCGAGAAACACGACATCCACGCGACTTTCCATAAGCATCTCGATGGCGGAGCGGACGCTCGACGCCTCCGTGATCGTGCCGATCTTGCCCGTTTGCTCGAGCAGGAAGCGAAGCTCCGAGCGAGCCGGCGCCTCATCATCCACAATCATCGCACGCAGCATAGGGATAAAACCTTTCGTCAACTAACTACGCCGGGCGTCCGTCGCATGACGTTGAGCCCGTAGCTTTTTATTTTACTCTTGAATGTCAAAGATGCTCTCTGACAAATCAAGATGAAGGAGCACTTTGGTGCCCTTGCCCGGCGCCGATTCGACACGCGTATAGGAGTGCGGCCCAAAAAAGCGATGGATGCGCTCCGAAATATTGTGCATGGCCACACCGGCGCCGCCACCCTGAGGAGAGCTGGCGTCGGGACGGGCAGAGCGCTCGTCAAACAGTCTGGCGGCGGTACCCTCATCCATGCCCACGCCATTATCGGCCACGGCAATCAAGATTGCATCCTCGCCGTCTTGGTGAACGGTCACGTCGATCCTCAGGGCGTCGTCATCGCCCATACCATGACGCACGGCGTTCTCGACAATCGGCTGGATCACGAACGCCGGCACCAGCGTATCTTCCACGTCCTCGGACACATCGAACGTCGCAAGCACGCGGTCCTCGCCAAAGCGGGCCTTCTCAAAGGTAAGGTAGCGCTTGGTCTGTGCGACCTCGCGCGAGACCGGAATAAGCGATCCCGAGTTGTCGAGCGTGGCGCGATAGAACGATGAGAACTCACGAAGCAGTTCGCGGGCCCGCAGCGGGTCGGTGCGCGTAAACGATGCAATGGTGTTCAGCGTGTTGAACAGGAAGTGCGGGTTAATCTGCGCCTGCAGCGCACGCACCTCGGCGCGCGCTGTGAGTTCCTTTTGCACCTCGAGCTCGTGGATGGCGAGCTGCGTGGACAAGATCTCGGCAAAGCCCGAGGCAAGCGCGTACTGGGCACGGTCGACGGCGCGCGGGGTCTTGTAGTAGAACTTGAGCGTGCCGACGGTACGATCGCCCACCTTGATGGGGGCGATAATGCCGGCGGGGACTTGGTTGTGCGAGCCGTCCGAGCCCACGACATCCACCATACGGTTGAACGATTGCACGATGCCATGTTCGATAACGTAGCGTGTGGCAAGCGTGTGGATGGGAGTATCGGGCAGCAGTTTTTCCTCAAACTCGCCCGCGCAGGCAAGCACGTTGTCCTCGTCGGTGATGGCCACCGTCATGGCGCGCGTCTCGGGCAAAATGCGCCGGCACACCAAACGCGCCGACTCCTGCGTCAGACCGCCCTTAATGTCCTCGAGCATGGCCGAGGCCACCGAGAGCGTCTCCTCGGTGTACTGGGAGCGCACCGAATCGGGATTGAGCGTCAAAAAGATAAAGATGCACAGAAAGATGCACAGCAGCGCGCAGGCAATCACCGTGGCGATCGGCTCGATACCGGTCACCAAGGCAAAAATAAAGTACACCAGCACGCAAATGGCGCATGCAACGGCAATGATGCGAAAGATTGATATTGAACTATCGCGCTGGGCGCGGCGGTCGATCATTCGGCCCCCTCCAGGATACTGATCAGTTGTGCGTCACGCCAAAGCCCGTCCATGATCTTGGGCCAAAAGCTCTGGAAACGCAGGTAGCTTGCAGCGTTTTGGCGCGCATAGGCCTTTGCCTCGCCGATACCATGGCGCCAAATGCGCAGGTAGCCCTCATGCTCGCGGGTAAACACGCTGCGGACCATAGCGGTCTTGCGCACGCGGTCGTCGAGCTCGCGCGAAATCCACGGGCCCGGGTAGGGCATGAGCGATGCCGCCGTAACGGGGATGAGCTCCTTTTGATGCGCGGCGAACGTCAACTTGGCCCGTTCGTAGTACCAACGGTATACATCCTGCATAAAGCGCGGTGAGCGCTTTTCGGACTCCGGAGGCAGATGGCGCACGGTCCACTCGTTATCAAACCACACGTCGTAGCCAAACATACGCATGTTAAAGAGGTAATCCAAGTCCTCGCCGTGGGTGATAAACGGGTCAAAGGCCACACGCGTAAAGGCGCGGGCGTGCAGGGCCATCAGGCCGCCGCACACGTAGTTGGAGCGCGAGATGCGGGTGCCCGAGAGCGCCTTTTTCATCCAACGGTTGAACTCGATGCGCTTGGTCCACCAACGATGGCAGATGCCCGCCTTGTCCGTGGGAGCCAGCGGCGAGCCGTCGCGATCGTAGAAATAGCCGCTCTTGACCAAGATCGGCAAGCCCTGACGCGTCTGCTGCCCCAACGCATAGGTCGCGCGCTTCATAAAGTCGGCGTCGATGACAGTCTCATCGTCATCCAAAAAGATAACCGCGTCATGCCCCAGCACAGCGGCACAGGCTAGCCCCATGTTGCGGATGGCACCGTAGCCTCGCAGGCTCACGCACTCGCCCGAACCCTTGGGCGCGATCTGAGCAACCCGGTCTGCGATGCGCGAGGCCTGGGTGTTGGTGACAACGGTGACCTTGAGCGTGGGATGCGCGTCGACAATCTCGTGCACGCGCAGCGACACATCGGCTGTGGCAGAAACAGGACAGACCACCAAAAGGATGATGCGCGGGATGTCGCACACCTGCTCAAGCGAGGCCAGGCAGCGGTCGAGTTCGGGATTGTCTGCGTTGAGTCGCGTCGAATGGTCATAGGTGCCAGGGGCGTTTGCGCAAGCGTCATCGCCCGCCCAATACGTTGGAATCACGACCGTGGCGTTCATGCCTTACCCTCCCTGCAACACAAAAACGGGACGCCGCCAAACACAGGCGACGCCCCGCGACCTAGCTGATTCCATCATACCCACTTGGGCAAATCATTGCTCGCAAGTCGCAATGTTTATTGCGGATAACCCCAAAAGAGTACCGTGGACAGGCACAATAGCCGCTCGCTCCTATGCGGCATGCTCTGCCGCCCGAGTCATGCGGGACAGGCGGACCAGTAGCATAAAGCCAACGACCAGCAGCACGCCAATGGAAAGGACGCCCAGCGACGGGTTGCCGGTCAGCGAGGTGACGACCGACACCAGGAAGGTGCCCATAACGCTTGCATAACGACCAAAGATGTCAAAGAAGCCGTAGTACTCGTTGGACTTTTCCTTGGGGATAATGCGGCCAAAGTAGCTACGGCTGAGCGCCTGCACACCGCCCTGGAACAGGCCGACCATAATGGCAAGCACCCAGAATTCAAAGGCGGTCTTTAGGAAGAACGCGGCGAACAGCACAATCCCCATGTAGGCGGCGACCGCCACCAGGATCATGTTGAGCGTGCCCACGCGTCCGGCGAGCTTGCCGTAGATGATGGCGGACGGAAAGGCCACGAACTGCGTAACGAGCAGCGCCAGCACCAGCTGCGTCGAATCGATGCCCAAGGCCGATCCGTAACTGGTGGCCATGGAAATGACCGTGTGCACACCGTCGATATAGAAGAAGAACGCGATCATGTAGACCAGCACGGTCTTATTGTGGGCAATCTCGCGCATGGTGTGTCCGACCTCGGAGAACACACCGCCCACGATGTGGCCGATGGTGTCCTCGGGACCGCGCTCGCGACCGTACTTTTGCTTATAGGTGCGAATGAGCGGCAGGGTAAAGATGAGCCACCAGGCACCAGTGATGATAAACGACAGACGCGTTGCCAGCATGGTGGGGATGCCAAGAGCGGGGCCACCCATGATGAGCGCCAGGCAGATGACGAACGGCACGGTGGAACCGATGTAGCCCCAGGCATAACCCGAGCTGGACACGGCGTCCATGCGCTCGTCGGTGGTAATGTCAGGCAGCATGGCGTCGTAGAACGTCATAGAAGAGTTAAGGCCGATGGTGCACAGCACGTACACGGTCAAAAATGCCATGGCGGACATTGGGATAGCCTGCGCCAGGCAAAGCACCAGGCCCGTGAGGAAGAAGCCCAAGAAGAACTTGATCTTGTTGCCGGCGTAGTCGGCAAGTGCGCCCAGAATGGGCATGAGCATGGCGATGACCAGCGAGGCGATCGTCTGCGCATTGCCCCAAGCGACCACCAGGTCGGCCGAGGAAGCGCCGGTATTGATGGCGTTAAAGTAAATGGGCACCACCGAGGTATCGAGCAGCACGAGGGCCGAATTGCCCACATCGTACATAACCCAGTTACGCTCGAGCTTGGTGTATTTCATGGACAGGGACCCTTCGTATTTGCCCGATATGCAGTTAGTTCATCGTACCCCAATTGTCCAGAAGCACCGGTAAGGATTCGGCAAAGGGGCACGCATGAGCCCTATTCCTCGCGGTCGAACTCCTCATCGGCATTGAGCACGCGACCGCTGTAATTGACATGGTTGGTCACGGCTTCCATATCGCCGGTCTCGATAAAGCGGGCAACCGTGCACTCGTAATCGAGCAGCGCGCGGTCAAAGACCTCGGGGAAGCTCTCGGTCGAGACTTCATCGGTAAAGGGGTTCTTCCATGCCAAGTGGCCCAGGTTGCCGGTACGCTCGGGCAGCTCGGTCGTCACGCGGTGCGCAAGGCCGTCGAGCAGCGAGTAGTCGTGCACCAAGCCCTCAACCAGCGAGATCGCGCGCGTCTTTGCGGAGCCGGCCGGCTCAATCGCGCGGTAAAGTCGCTGCATATTGGCAACGGCAGCACCGTACTCCCCCGCCGGAATGTCAATGCCGTACACGCGTCCGGCAACATAGCTCATCAGCACGCCGGCCACGCGATTGATGCGATCGGTGGTGACGATCTCGCCCGCCGGCGGGTAATCGTCGACCGTAGCGCCATCGCGTTTAAGCTGCAGCATCAGTACATCCAGGTCGCTCTCGATCACGGCATGGACCTGACTGCTCGAATCCTCAAGCTCTGAATCGGACTCCACGATGCCAAACTGCTGCTCATAGACAAAGGGGTGAGCGTTGCGGTCGAGCACGTAATGAGACAGCAGGCCCAGCGCAAAGGCACGACCCAAGCTGGCATCGCGCGGCAGCAGATGCGACACGCCGTCGCGCAGGCACGCGAACTGGCGAGACATGCGCGACCGATGCATGACCTGCGCCAGCAGCGTGCAGTCGGAAACACGCGGTGTCAGAATGTGAAAGAAAAACGGGTCGGGGCCTTGGTTGCCCAAGATAAAGGCAATGCGCTCTTCATCGGACGTGATGACGCCCTGCGGAAGACGGTCGATGCTTTCCTCGCCAAACAGATGATGGGTGATAAGCGCGGGCATAATGATCCTTTCGATTTCATTCGATGCCACCCATTATGCCCACCGCGCGCCCATGCCAAACCTGCGATGGTAAACGACAGCACGCAAGCCTCTTACGCAAGCCCCAGGTGCGACTTGACCTCGGCGGCACGACGACGGGACACCGGTACCGTCGAGTTCACGCGGTCGAGCCTGAGCTCCATCAACCCCGTGGAGCCAATCTCAACATTGTGCACGTCTTCCAAATTGACCAGGTAGCTGCGATGAACGCGAATAAAGCCCTCGGAGTCCAAGCGACGCTCGAGCGAAGAGATCGACTCATTGATCAGGTACGTTCCCTCGGCGCAGATGGCGTTGCAAAAATCGGCGCGCGCCTCAAAGTAGCAAACGTCTGCGGCGGGAATGAACACCTTTTTGCCCCCGCGGTCCACCGTCAGACGCAAAGGCTGGCGCGGAGCGTGGATAACACGACGGACGCCCAAGGCCGCCTCGATCTTGTCGAGTGCCTTTGACAGGCGTGCGTCCTCAACCGGCTTGACGACATAATCGACGGCATCGAGGTTATAGGCATCAGCCGCATACTCGGCAAATGCCGTCACAAACACCACGACCGGCGGCGTCTTTAGGTTCTGCAGCGTCTCGGCAAGCTCAATTCCCGAGCGACCGGGCATGGTAATGTCTAAAAACAACACGTCGGGCTTGTTCGACAGAATCGACTCCACGGCTTCGGTGACATTGCCCGCCTCGGCAATATGACCCACACGCGTATCCTTTTCCAATAGATAGCGTAGCTCAGCCCTAATAGGAGGCTCGTCATCAACCACCAAGATGTTCCATCCCTCGGACATATGCGCTTCCCCTCTTTTTTCTCTCAATCCAACCGCGCGCTACACCTTCATCGGCGCCGGCTCATGCGGCTCGCCGTTCAGCTCGACGATGACCTGCGTTCCCACGCCCTCCTGGGACTTCACGCGCATGCCAGAATCTTCCCCGTAAAAGAAATGGATGCGCTGAAGCACGTTGAAGAGCGCCAGGCCGCAGCCTCGTTTGATGGAGCCGTCGGCGGTAATGCTCTCGGGCTCCTCTCGGCGATGCTGCTCAAACAGGTGCGCGCAGACTTCTTCGCTCATACCGATGCCGTCATCTTCGACGATGATCTCCAGACCGTCATCGGTCTCAAAAGCCCTAACACGAATAGAAAGCGGCTCGGTCTCGCGCTGCGCATGCTTGATGCAGTTTTCGAGCAGCGGCTGCAAGATAAACGGCGGCACCATGCTGTCGCGCACCTCAAAGTCGATATCGACCGAGACGCGCAGACGGCCGTCGCCATACCGGGCCTGCATAAGGTTGATGTAACGAGTGCCCTGTTCCACCTCGTGCTCGAGCGTTGTGAGGGTATCGGAATCGGACAGTGTCTGACGGTAGTAATTGGAAAAGTCGATGAGCAGCGACCTGGCCTTGTCCGGCTCGGTACGTACGAGCGACACAATGGTGCTGATGGTGTTAAACAGAAAATGAGGATCGACCTGCGATTGCAAGGCGCGCAGCTCCACGCGGGCCGTAAGCTCGTCCTGGCGCTCGAGCTCAAAGCTCGCAAGCTGCGTGGAAATGAGGTCGGCAAAGCCCGAGGCGAGCGCCGTCTGGCGCATATCGATGCTGCTCAGACGGGGATAATACAGCTCGAGCGTGCCCACGCAATGCCCGCGCACGGTAAGCGGTGCGACAATACCGGCGCGCAGGCGCGGAAAGTAGCCACCTGTCTCGGTCGAGGCATCGCGCGAGAAAACGCTTTGCTCACCGCTGTTGATCACATTGAGCGTGGTCCGCAGCACCACCGGGGTGCCCGCGGGGCATTTTGCCGAGTCCTCGCCCCAGCTTGCCAACACCTGCTTGCCGTCGGTAAAGCAGATGGCAGAGGCGATGGTTTCGGACAGGATGATCTTAGAGGCGCCCAGGGCAGCTTCGGGCGTAAGGCCGCGCGACGTGTAGGCGAATATTTTCGACGCGATGGCGAGCGTGCGGTCGGTAGCGCTCGATGTGAGGTCGTCGGGAACGACAAAGACGTACGAGAAGAAGAAGCACAGCATGACCAAGCCGGCAATGACGACAACGGCCGGAACGGGATTGGGATTATCGGTTAGATCCCAGATGAGCAGCAGGATAAGCAGCGGAACGACAATACCGAGCAAGATGGCTTGAACCACATGCTGGGCCGTACGAAAGACCTTGGTAGAGTTGTAGCTCTTGCCCAGAATCAGCCTGTTTAAATCCACCGTCATCCCCTTTTATCTACCGCACCCATAGCAATAAAGAGGACCGCAAGCGACCCTCTCCATTGCATTATGCAATCAAAAACTGTGTTTTACATCCAGCCATCGACAAACGGTATCTTAGGCGCTGTATTTGTTGGCCTCGCCAAAGGTGCCAGCCTCGACGATCCAGCCGTCCTTCATGATGACGTCCATGTTGTCGGTGTTGAGCACGTGAATGTCAGCGGCGACGTCACCGTTGACGACCAGCAGGTCGGCGCACTTGCCGGCCTCGATGGAACCGGTCTCGTCCTCGATGTGGCACATCTTGGCACCGTTGAGGGTGGCGCAGGTGATGGTCTCGACCGGGGTGAAGCCGATCTTGTCGACGAACTCGTACATCTCCTCGATGGAGCAGGTGCCGTACGGGGTGACGAAGGAGAAGGAGTCGGAGCCGATCGTCATGACGACGCCACGCTTCTTGGCCTCGCGCAGGCAGTCGTAGTTGCGCTGCAGCTCCTTCTCGACCAGGGTGCCCTCGTACTTGTCGTGCAGCTCGGGGACGTAGACGGGCGGATAGGTGGCGTACCAGGTGGGCAGGAAGGCGATCGTCGGGGTGAAGAAGGTACCCTGCTCGGCCATGAGGTCCATGGTGCGCTCATCGATATCGAAGCCGTGGATCAGCTGCTCGCAGCCAAAGCGGACGGAATCATAGGCAGCGGCGTGGTTGTTGTAGCAGTGGCTCCACACGGGGATGCCGACCAACTTGGCCTCTTCGATCACAGCCTGGATCTCCTCGGAGCAGTAGTGCTGGTCGCGGCCGGAGTCCCAGCGCCAGATGCCGCCACCGGTAGCCCAGATCTTGATGGCATCGGGGTTCTCGCGCAGGCGACGACGGACGGCCTTACGCAGATCCCAAGGACCGTCGACCTGGTCGCCCCAGGGGTGCGATTCCTTGTTGAGCTCCTGGCTGCAGTGATGAGAATCACCGTGGCCGGCAACGCGGCAGAAGCCGAGGCCGGTGGCCAGAACGCGCGGGCCCTTGAAGACGCCCTTGTCGATGCAGTCGCGGATTTGGATACCAAAGCGGCCGATCTCGCAGACGGTGGTGAGACCGTGGGTGAGGCAGTCGTAGGCCTGCTTGACGGCGACGGCCTGCTTCTCGAGGAGCGGCTGCATGACCCAGTCGGTGTCATCGTCGGTCAGGTTGCCCGAGAAGTGCAGGTGGGTGTCGATCAGGCCGGGAAGGACGGTCTTGCCGGCGGCGTCGATAACCTCAACGCCCTCGGGAAGGTCCTGCATGACACCGGCGTACTCGATCTTGCCATTGTCGTCGACGAGAACGAGGGAGTTCTCGACCGGCTCGGCACCGGTACCGTCGATGAGCTTGCCGCCAACGATTGCATACTTAGTGGACATGGTTCCTCCTTATGGATCCATATAGTGGGCGAGGCCGCGTTGGGTTAAGGCCTCACAAAACTACCCAAGTGGTGCCGGGTTCGGTGCGCGGGAGAGAGGGCCCCGCGCACCCGATCCGCCCCGGCTAGGCGTTATTTTTTGCGGGAATTGGTGAAGGCCATGAGGCCCAGGCCAACAGCCAACCAGCCGATCACGATGCTCCACTCCACCATGTTGAGGGAGGCGGGAGAGAACGGGATCACGAGCAGGCCAATGATGGTGCCGCAGGCAACGATAGCGAGGCTGATGCCAAACTTGCCGCCGGGCACCTCGTAGGGACGAGGCAGGTCGGGCTCGGTGAAGCGCATGCGCAGGCAAGCGAGGGCGACCATGCCGCAGGAGAAGATGAAGGCGAGAGCCGACACGTTGGTCAGAGGGATGAGCATGTTCTTGCCCAGGAACGGACCGACGACGGTGATGACGCCCAGAACGACGCAGGCGAGCTTGGGAGCGCCGGACTTGGGATCGACCTCGGCGAACTTCTCGGGCAGCTGGCCCTTGCGGCCCATGGCGAGCATGATGCGGCTCGTGGCGCCGTAGAAGGAGTTCATCGGGCCCATGGGTCCAAGCGTGGCGATGACGAGCATGGCCAGATATAGGAGCATGTTGATGCCCTTGAGGCAGGCAAGCGCGGGAACCGGGCTCTTAACGAACTCATGCCAGTCGAGGATGGTGCCGAACGAGTAGATGCAGACCATGTAGAAGCCGCCTGCGGCCAGCAGGGCCAGGGAGATGATCTTGCCGAACTTGTTCCAGTTGAGGCCCTCGGCTGCTTCCTCAGCCTGCTGAGGAATGGTGTCGAAGCCGGCGTAGAAGAACGGGGTCAGAACCAGGACCGACACGATGCCGGCGAACAGGCTGGTGCCCTCGGTAGCGGGCTTGCCGCCGCCAGCACCGGTGACCTGGGAGAACACGGGCATGGCGTGTTCCGGCGAACCGGTGAACAGCGAGACGCCCATGGCGAGCAGCATGCCGCAGAGCAGGGCCTTGGTCAGGAAGGCCTGGAGCTTGGCGGCAGAGCTGGCACCGCGGAAGTTGAGGAAGATGACGTAGACTGCAAAGCCGAGCGCGATTAGCGTCGGGAACAGGTAAACGTCGGCGCCCAGGATGGTATAGAGCTTGACGGCACGCAGCCACTCAAGACCGGGCAGGCTGCCGAACATCTCGGACACGAGGGTCGAGATAGCGATTGCCTCCCACGGGCACAGGATGCCGTTGCCCAGGGCCAGGAGCCAACCGGTGATATAGCTCAGCGTACGGCCAAAGCTACGATCGACATACTCGACGATGCCGCCCGAGATGGGGATAGCAGCCGTGAGCTCACCGAAAACAGCTCCGACGGGCACGAGAAAGATTGCACCCAAGAGGAATGCGATCATAGCGGGAACGGGACCGCCGCCCACGACCATCCAGTCGCCGACCTGCAGAACCCAGCCAGTTCCGATGATGGCACCGAAACCGATGGTGAAGAAGTTCCAGAGCGAAAGCGTTTTCTTCATGCCACCGTTACCTTCGACTGCAACTTCTGCGTTCTTGTCCGCCATTGTTCCCCTCCTTTCCTTATTGACGCCTCTTTGACGTCACCCTTTGCGCGGTCTGTTTTGCCGCGCGCTTTTATTTCGTGGCTTTACAATACGGCCTTGGCGCAGCATGGCCGCCCATGGCTCGACCGAAGGCCGAACTCGCATATGAGTGGCGCCGTTTTTGGGACGAACGGCACGGTTTGCCGCTCATTGTTGTCGCCCGTCCGACGGGCGTACGCTCATCGGACGCATATAGAGATGTTTTTGAGGCCGTGTGTTTTGCGCCTTTCGTACCGTTTACCGAGCTTTTGACGCGCGGACCCATTTGTTGCACATCCTTTTTGTAGGATAGACAGGTTATACATGAGACAAGGCGGTACGAATGGCATACGGATACAACGACGGTGATCAACGGCGACAAAGCGTTCGCCTTGCTGGCCGCACCACGCCGACGCCCAGAAGTGCCACGAGCAGCAATCCGCAACGCCCTCAAGAGCAACCCAGGCCTTCGTCTCGGCAGCAGACAAACAGAACACGGCAGAGTGGCCGTCCGAGCACGGGCACAAGCGCACAGCAAGATAGCCGCTTGGGCGCGCGCACTCGACAGCGCCAAGCCGAGGTTCCGCAACTGCGCCGCAACGGCGCACGTCAGCCCGGTAGCCATATCAACCGCTTCTTTTCGCATCCCCAAGGCGGACGCGACGGCAAGCCCTACCGCTCGACATCGTACGTGAATGCCCCCGCCCTGCCGGCTCGTCGGCTTTGCCTCGCACTGTGCTCTATCCTCATCTGTCTGGTCTTTGTGCTTATGAGCTCCTGTATGTCCCACGGCTCGGCCGGTCTCGAGCCCACCGCCGAGGACAAGCTGCTCAAGGCCCCCGTCGCGCCCGGTTATTCTTTCGCCTTTTCGACCCCGCGCTCGCAATGGCAAGCCGGCACGATGCCCCATATCTATCAGATCGACCCTGCATGGTCGGAGCTGCCTTACGCCGGCGGTACCATCCGCCAAAATGCTTGCGGGCCTACGTGCCTCACCATGGTCTATATCTTTAAGACGGGACGCACCGATATGACCCCCGTCAATATGTGCGCGCTTTCCGAGGCAGGCAATTACGCCCCCACCGGTGCAACCGAATGGTCGTTTATGACGCGCGGCGCATGGCAGCTGGGCCTTAACGGAACGGAGCTCCATATCGATCGCAGCTCCATCACCCAGGCGCTGCGCTCGGGTGTGCCCATCATCGCATCGGTTCGCCCCGGCACCTTTACCAGCGTTGGACACTATATCGTGCTCTACGGCATCGACGATGCCAACCAGATTGGCGTCTACGACCCCAACTCGGCCAGCCGCAGCGCCCGTCGCTGGGGCGTCGTAGAGGTCCTTAACGAAGTCGAAGCCATGTGGGCCTACTACTAGTCATTGGGGACAGACTTAAATGAGTAGTCGTTGGACGTTCTTGTTTGACTAGTCGTTTAAGAACGTCCCCAATGACTACCCGGAATGAGAGTGGATAATCTCCCACTTTTGGCCTGTATGCAGGCTCAAAGTGGGAGATTATCCACTCTCGTGATTTGGGCGCAGCGCGCAGCACTCCTCATGAACAGCGACCTCAATAGCAAAAGCCCCGCAGTCGGAGCGGACCGCAGGGCTCATGAAGAGAGGCTAGTCTGTGGGCGCTTTGCCTGGCGCCCACGGGAGAGGCAACAGAGTAGAGGCTACTCGTGGATGCGGGTACCGGAGAGGCCGGCCATGGTCTCGGCGGCCTTGTCCAGGGCGCCGATGATGCAGGTGCGGCCCTTGCGGGAGCGGGCGAACTTGATGGCGGCGCGGACCTTGGGCTCCATGGAGCCCTTGCCGAACTGGCCCTCGTCGGCCAGACGCTCGGCCTCGTCGGCGGTGATGTCCTCGAGCTCCTCCTGGTTGGGCTTGCCGAAGTTGATGGCGACATGCTCGACGGCGGTCAGCAGGAACAGAACGTCGGCGTCGCAGTCCTCGGCCAGCAGCTCGCCGCCCAGGTCCTTGTCGATGACGGCGGGAACGCCCTTGTAGCAGCCCTTGTTCTCGTAGTCGCGGACGACGGGGATGCCGCCGCCACCGCAGGCGATGACAATGAACTCGTTGTCGAGCAGGTTGAGGATGGAGTCAGCCTCGACGATCTTCTTGGGATCGGGGGAGGCGACGACGCGACGCCAGCCGCGGCCGGAATCCTCGACGAAGACCTTGGAGGGATCCTCGGCCATGAACTCCTTGGCCTGCTCCTCGGTGTAGAAGGGGCCGATCGGCTTAGTCGGGTTCTTGAACGCGGGATCGTCCGGGTCGCACTCGATCTGGGTGACGACGGTGGCGGCGTGCCAACGCTTATAGCGCTTGTGCATCTCGCGGCCGATGCCCTGCTGCAGGTGGTAGCCGATGTAGCCCTGGGACATGGCGCCGCACTCGGGCAGCGGCATCTCGGGGGTGCCGATGGCATCGTGGGCGGCGGCGAAGGCGTTCTGGATCATGCCGACCTGCGGGCCGTTGCCGTGGGTGATGATGATCTCGTTGCCCTGCTCGATGAGACCGAGGAGAGCGTGGGCGGTGTTGCTCACGGCCTCGATCTGCTCGACGGGGTTGTTGCCGAGGGCGTTGCCGCCGAGGGCGACGACAATACGATCGGGCTTGCCAAGAGGCTTAGACATTGCTGGAATCCTTTCTGTAAAAGGCCTACAACCCATTAATAACCCGCGTCCGTGCGATACGCGAGTTTATTAAGGTTTATATTCTCTTTATCGCTCATTTTATTCATTTTGAAAATACCTAAGCGGCGAACGGTCGATTTTACCCGCTCAGCGTAAAGAAGCCCAGTTCAGGTATATCTACGCCATTTACGTGCAACTTTATTTAAATAGAGCAGGGATTAGACCAGATTATGCAAACTACATCTCTGCTAAACACAAAACGGACAGCGCAATATCTTACTCGCGCTATACGAGATTCTATGCACTTATAAGTCGAGTATGCACCCCTGCAAAAACAAGGGGCTTTTCATCCAACATAAGGGATAGCCGATCGCGCTTCACCCCGCGGCAAGCGACTGCGAGTTCGCAGTATAGAACTTTACCGTCGGGTATTGCATGAACGCCGCTGACGCACTTTCGCTCCTGCCCACCCAAGCAGCCGAGAACGCTAACGGCGTCCCCAGCGTTTTCGCATGGCACCGCGCCGACTCGATGGCTTTGAGACCTAAGCGAATCTTTGCTATCTGCCAATTTTTGTACGATTTGGGTCAAATCTATTTGCCAATTTTTGTATGATTATGGGCAAATCTATTTGCCAATTTTTGTCAATGAGGTGTTTTAATGCTACGCCGTAAGGTCACTGACAGGCTTTTGAACTGGAAAAATAACTCTCATAAGGCATTGCTTGTTACCGGTGCGCGTCAAATTGGCAAGAGCTATGCGATTCGCGCGTTTGGTAAAGACAACTACGCGTCGTATTTTGAGGCCAATTTGCTGCTCGATGCCGAGGCAAGAGATGTGCTCATTGGCGCTAAGAACGCCGTTGACTTTATCAACCGTGTGGCCCTTCTTGCGGATGCACCGCTTGTTGAAGGAGACACGCTTATCTTCGTCGATGAGATTCAGGAGTATCCGCAGATCGTTACACTTATGAAGGCGCTGGTCGAGGACGGACGCTTTAGCTATGTCTTCTCGGGGTCTATGCTTGGGACTGAGTTTAAGGGGATCTCTTCTTTTCCGGTAGGGTATGTCGAGCACATTGTTATGCGGCCGATGGATTTTGAAGAGTTTTGTTGGGCAAACAGCGTCAGCGAAAATGTGCTTGCAGATATTCGCAGCCGCCTTGTCGAGAGACGTCCCGTCGAAAACTATATTCATGAGGCGATGCTCAAAAACTTTAGAGCCTATATCGTTTGCGGCGGCATGCCGGAGGTCGTTCAGAACTATATCGATTCGGGCCATTCGCTCGTGAGAACGCGTGAGCTTCAAATTCAGCTAGTCGATCAGTACAAAAGCGATATCTCTAAATATGCATCGACTCGAGCGTTTAACGTTCGCTCCATTTTCGAGCAAATTCCCGTTCAGCTTGAGGCGGAGTCCCATCGCTTTATCGTCTCGTCTCTAGGCGAGGGAGCTCGTCTTCAAAAATACGAGCAGGATTTCCTATGGCTGGTGAACGCAGGCGTTGGATTGATGGTCCCCCAGGTGACGGAGGCACGAAGCCCTCTCAAGAGGACGGAGAAAACGACGGCCTTTAAACTATACGAGTCCGATACAGGTATGCTCGCATCGCGGTATCCCGGCAGCACGGCACGCGCCGTCTACCTTGACATGAAAACCCCCAACCTCGGCGGCCTCTATGAGAACGTGGTCGCACAGGAACTCGTTGCCCTCGGAGCAGATACGTGGTACTACCAAACGCGTGAGGTCGGTGAAGTCGACTTTGTAATCGAAGGTGCCCGCGGGCATGTTGTCCCAATCGAAGTCAAATCGGGCAAGAAAGTTCGAGCACATGCGGCCCTCGACCGTTTGATGAGTGTGGGCGAGTACAAAATTCCCGAGGCCGTTGTGCTGAGCCACGAAAACCTTAGCGAAGAGGGCAAGATCCTGTACGTTCCAATCTATATGACATTCTGTCTCGATGAGTTTATGGAAAAGGACGACCCCAACAACGATTTCTCGTTTGCACCCATATCCCTCTAGGCCATCTGGGTCCGCAACCAGGTCCCCCTCTATGCCCAAAGCAGCGCGTGGTTTCGCGGCAAAGCCGCGAAACAGCGAAGGGGACAAAAGCCCCCCACAACCACGTCCTTCATCCGCCCACACAATCCGAGGACGTAGTCATAGCAGGATCTGAGGGCTAACCTTCGCGGACATTCCGCAGGACGAAAGAGCCCCCGCCGCACGTAGTGCGCAGCGGGGGCTCTTTCATGTCCGAGGACGTCCGCGAAGGTTAGCCCTCAGATCCTGCGGTGGGAGACCTAGGCCTCGTTGTACACCGTCTTGAGCTTCAGCAGGTGCTGATAGCGGTCCATAGCGGCCTGCTCATTCTCCTTGAAGAGCTCCTCGGCGCGCTCGGGGAAGGAACGCGTCAGCGAAGCGTAACGGGCCTCGTTCATCAGGAACTCCTGATAACCGCCCGCGGGCTCCTTGGAATCGAGCGAGAACTTCTTGCCGGCAGCAGCCTCGGGGTTGAAGCGGAAGAGGTTCCAGTAACCGCACTCGACAGCCTTCTTCATCTCGGCCTGGCAGTTCTGCATGCCGCCCTTCTTGATGGAGTGCATCTCGCAGGGGCTGTAGCCGATGATGAGGGACGGGCCGTCGTAGGCCTCGGCCTCGTGAATGGCCTTGAGGGTCTGAGCCGGGTTGGCGCCCATGGCAACCTGTGCCACGTAGACGTAGCCGTAGCTCATGGCAATCTCGGCCAGAGACTTCTTCTTGGTCACCTTACCGGCAGCGGCGAACTGAGCGACCTGGCCCAGGTTCGAGGCCTTGGAGGCCTGACCGCCGGTGTTGGAGTAGACCTCGGTGTCGAAGACGAAGACGTTGACGTTGTGGCCGGAAGCCAGGACGTGGTCCAAGCCACCGAAGCCGATGTCGTAGGCCCAGCCGTCGCCGCCGAAGATCCAGAAGGACTTCTTGGTGAGGTAAGCCTTGTCGGCGAGGATCGCCTTGGAAGCGTCGCAGCCGCACTTCTCAAGCTCGGCAACGTAGGCAGCGGCAGCGGTCTTGGAGGCCTCGGCGTCGTTGACGGAGTCGATCCAAGCCTGGCCGGCGGCCTTGAGCTCATCGGACGGACCATCGGAGGCGATGATCTCCTGGGTAGCGGCGATCAGCTTGTGCTGAACGGCCTCATAGCCAACGGCCATGCCCAGACCATGCTCGGCATTATCCTCGAACAGGGAGTTGTTCCACGCCGGGCCGTGACCGTCCTTGTCCTTGCAGTAAGGAGCGGTGGCAGCGGGGTTGCCCCAAATGGAGGAGCAGCCGGTGGCGTTGGAAATGAACATGCGGTCGCCGGCGACCTGGGTCACCAGACGTGCATAGGCGGTCTCGGCGCAGCCGGCGCAGGAGCCAGAGAACTCCAGGTAAGGCTGCTTAAACTGGCTGCCCTTGACGTTGGCCGCGATGAGCTCCTTCTTCTCGGAGACGTTCTCGACCATGTAGTCCCAAACGGGCTGCTGGTCCATCTCCTGCTCGGTGGGAACCATCTCGAGGGCGCCCTTGGGGCAGACCTTGACGCAGTTGGTGCAGCCCATGCAGTCGAGCGGGGACACGGCCATGGTGAACTTCATGCCCTTGGCCTTGGGGCCCATAGCGTCGAGCGTGCGGGTAGCCTCGGGCGCGGCTGCAGCCTCGTCCTCGGTCATCGCGAACGGACGGATGGTGGCATGCGGGCACACATAGGCGCACTGGTTGCACTGGATGCACTTGGTCTCGTCCCAGTGAGGAACGACCACGGCGACGCCGCGCTTCTCGTATGCGGAGGCGCCCAGCTCAAACTGGCCGTCGGCGCAATCGACGAAGGCGGAAACAGGCAGGCTGTCGCCGTCCATGCGATCGATGGGCTCGAGCAGGTTCTTGACCTGCTGGGCGATAGCGGACTTGGTCTCCTCGGAGAGCTCGACGGGGGCGGCATCCTCGGCGGTAGCCCAGTCGGCCGGAACCTCGAACTTACGGAAGGCGGTAGCGCCGGCATCGATGGCCTTGTGGTTGGCGTCGACGATGGCCTGGCCCTTCTTCATGTAGGACTTGGTAGCCGCGTCCTTCATGTACTGCAGGGCGTCCTCGGCGGGCAGGACCTTGGCCAGCGCGAAGAAGGCGGACTGGAGCACCGTGTTGGTGCGCTTGCCCATGCCGACCTTAGCGGCCAGGTCGATAGCGTCGATCAGGTAGACGTTGACGTTGTTGTTCGCGATGTAGCGCTTGGCCACGGCGGGCATGTGCTCGGCGAACTCCTCGTCGCTCCACTGGCAGTTGACCAGGAAGGTGCCGCCCGGCTTGACGTCGCGGACCATCTTGAAGCCCTTAACGATGTAGCTGGGGTTGTGGCAGGCGACAAAATCGGCCTTGGTCACGTAGTACGGCGAACGGATCGGGGAATCACCAAAGCGCAGGTGCGAGACGGTGACGCCGCCGGTCTTCTTGGAGTCGTACTGGAAGTAGGCCTGGACGTACTTGTCGGTGTGGTCGCCGATGATCTTGATCGAGTTCTTGTTGGCGCCGACGGTACCGTCGCCACCCAGACCCCAGAACTTGCACTCAATGGTGCCGGGGGCTGCGGTGTTGGGCGCATCCTCGGCCTCGGGCAGGCTCAGGTTGGTCACGTCATCGACAATGCCGATGGTGAACTCGCGCTTGGGCTCGTCCTTCTTGAGCTCCTCGAAGACAGCGAACGCGGACGCGGGAGGCGTGTCCTTGCTGCCCAGGCCGTAACGGCCGCCGACGACCTTGATACCCGTCTTGCCGGCCTCATAGAGAGCGGAGACGACGTCCTGGTAGAGCGGCTCGCCGATGGAACCCGGCTCCTTGGTGCGGTCCATGACGGCGATCTTCTGGACGGTCTCGGGGAGAACGTCGACGAAGTGCTTGATGGAGAACGGACGGAACAGACGAACCTTGACCAGGCCGACCTTCTCGCCGTGAGCGTTGAGGTAGTCGATGACTTCCTCGAGCACGTCGCAGAAGGAGCCCATGCACACGACGACGCGGTCGGCATCGGGAGCGCCGTAGTAGTTGAACAGGCCGTAATCGGTGCCGAGCTTCTCGTTGATCTTCTTCATGTAGCCCTCGACGACGGCGGGAAGCTCGTCGTAGACCTTGTTGCAGGCCTCACGGTTCTGGAAGAAGATATCGCCGTTCTCATGGCTGCCGCGGGTGTGCGGGTGCTCAGGGTTGAGCGCATGGTCGCGGAAAGCCTGGACGGCGTCCATGTCGCACATCTCGGCAAGATCCTTGTAGTCCCACATGGCGACCTTCTGGATCTCGTGGCTGGTGCGGAAGCCATCGAAGAAGTTAAGGAACGGGGTCTTGCCCTCGATGGCGGCAAGGTGAGCCACCGGCGAGAGGTCCATGACCTCCTGGACGTTACCCTCGGCGAGCATGGCGAAGCCGGTCTGACGACAGGCCATGACGTCGGAGTGATCGCCAAAAATGTTCAGGGCGTGGGAGGCGACGCAACGCGCGGAGACGTGGAAGACGCCCGGGAGTTGCTCGCCCGCGATCTTGTACATGTTCGGGATCATCAGGAGCAGGCCCTGAGAAGCCGTGTAGGTGGTGGTCAGAGCACCGGCGCCCAGCGAACCGTGAACGGTACCGGCCGCACCTGCCTCGGACTCCATCTCGACGACCTTGACCGGGGTGCCGAAGATGTTCTTGCGACCCTGGGCCGCCCACTGGTCGACATGGTCGGCCATCGGGCTGGACGGCGTAATGGGATAGATTCCCGCTACCTCGGTGTACGCATACGAAACATATGCGGCCGCCTCGTTGCCGTCCATAGACTTAAACTTACGCGCCATATACCCCTCTCCTCTCATATAGGTATACAGGCCCCGGCGATTGCCGGGATATTGGCGTGATGGGATTTACGCTGTTGCTTCCAATCATCTGGCAGGCAGGCTCAGCAGCAGGTACGTGGCGTGGAGAGAAGACATGCCGAGGCGAGGGGCAACTGATGCGCCCCACAGACCCGACCGCCCGTCTTGCACATGACCGAGCGCCGCAAAGGCCGCATGCCGGATGCTCCCGGGCACGCCCCGGCGATGGGAAGCGCCCGCAACGGAAATCCGCATGCGGGTTTATTGTACCCCGCCGTCAAGTGTAATTTCGGCAAATATAGGCGGGCGGTAAAGGTTTACCTCGGGTGACTGCCGGGAGCAAAATGATCCCTTGGGGACGGAGGGACCATTTGGCGGGACTGGCTAGAGGGCACCGAAGAGGATGGCGTAGGTAGTGGATTCGCCGAGCTTGAGCTCGTCGCCGGGATTGAGTTGGGCGGAACGGCCGGGCTCGACCTGAATGCAGACGCGCGTGGCCCCGTTTACCACCACGGTTCCGTTGGTGGACGACAAGTCCTCGACGTGCCAGATATTTTGAGCATCGCACCAGATATGGGCATGGCGGGCCGAGACATCGTCGCCGACGTCGGTAATATCGCCCTCACCAGTGGCCAGCGCGCCAATCTCAACACCCTGCTCACTCGGCTGAATCCAGCGCGGGGCGCTCACGACAAAACTGTTTTGCACGCGCAGCAAGCCCAAGGGGTGCGCCGGGGCGGGTTCGCGCTCGCCTGCGGTCATCGACATGCCAAGCGAACGCGGCGTGGAGGTGCCTCCGCCACAGGTCGCGTGCGCGTAGTCGATGGCATAGTTCACCGAGGACCGCACATCCGCCGAACAACCGACGGCGACAAACAGCACCAGCACGGCCTCGGCGCGCTCGGCGGGCATGAGTTCCGCCGCCTGGGACAGGCGATCGAGCGCGTTGCGATAGAGATTCGTGTCCTGGTGACACTCTTCGAGCGCGCGTACCATCGGTTCACCTGCAGGGCCGCACACCATATTGATCACAGCCGTGGAGTCCATGGGATTGCGCTGGCGCAGGGCCAGTTGCGACATAATACGCGCAGCCGAGGTACCGTATTCGGCAAAGTAGCGCTGCTGAAGCGTGCCGACCGGCGCGCGAACGATAAAGCGGGAAACCCAAGAGCGATCGGCGGCCCGGCTCTGCGGGCTGCGGCCGTCGGCGAGCGGACGGGACGAAAGCACCAAGCCGCACAGCTCGATATGGCTCAGATGCGCCGCGCGCTTAAAGATGTCAAACATGGCCCCACATGGGGTGAGCTCAACTTGAGATGCCATGACCTAGGCCTCCTTGGTCGTAGAAATAGAATCGGACGATACTTCGACAGGTCCGCCAAAAGTACGGGCAGCTGCGGCTCCACCGGCAAGCGGAGTCGCCATCTGGACTTTTGTGCATCGCGGTGCCGAAACGGGAAGTTCAAAGGCAAAGCCCATCGCAAGCAAAAACCACGTAAGCGTATAGGTTGCAACCAGAGCGGCAACAAGGCCGCCCATCACGGCGCGTTGAGAGAATACGCTACATGCAGCCACAACCAGCACCGGAACCTCGCAGGCAGAAAGCGCAAGCACACCCTGCAGGAAGCCCGAGCGCCGATTGCGCGCAAGTGCCCCCGCGACAACGCCGGCTATGCCTGGCAGCGCCAACGCCAGTGCGGCAATAATACCCGGTATCGACCCAGACCACACGAGCGATCCCAAAGTCGCCGTCACGCGAGCGCCCGACGCCAGCAGCGCGGCCGAAACCACGACCACAGCCCAAACCACGCCACAGACGACCGTCGCGCCGACCATCAGCGCGCGACGAACCGCGCGGCCAGACGCATCCATGGGGCACGGCGTGAGCGGCTCGCCGCGGAGCGAACGACCGACATTTTGCGCATAGTGGTCACAAAACGCCGAGAGCGCCGCCTCGACCGCCGCCGGCTCGGGACGATCTTTTTGATGGCTGGACAGACAGGCCATCACCACGTCGAACAGCTGGGCATCGACAAACGCCAGCGCATCGCGTAGCTCCTCGGAATCCGGCTCAAGCCCCAGCTGCTGGGCCTGCTCGGCCGCGGCGAGCGCCACATCGGGCTCACGACGAAGCAGCTGAGTCAAATCGCAACCGGGTGCATGGGCACCAATGGGATAGTCGGGCCGCGTGTCCATCTTGAGACGGTAGGGGCTGGCGATGTCGCGCGTCTTTTTGCGCGAACCCGAGGTGCCCGAAGCGCTCGGCGCGGCTTCGTATGGCGCGACGCCGGCAATGAGCTCGTAAACCGTGCTTGCCGCGGCATAGACGTCGATCGCCGGCGACATACGCAAAGCGCGCAGGTCGGGAATATCGTCGGTGAGCATCTCGGGCGGGGCGTAGGCAACCGTCGCGCGACGCAGCGTGGCATAGCGCTCCGTAAACGACGCCTTGCCGCCGGTACCGGCCACGGCCGACGCAGGCTCAAGCGCCAGCGACGAGCCAAAGTCGATCAGGCACAGGTCAAAGGTGCCCTCGGCAAGCTGCCGGTCAAGCGGTAGACGCGCCGTACGCACCATAATATTAGCGGGCGAGATATCGCGATGGACAAAGCCCTCGCCCACCAGGCTCATACGGCAGAGCAGATCGAACAGGTCGCGACCCAGACGCGCCGCCACAAGCGGCGACAGGCGTCCGGCATCATCCACGGCAAGTCGCGAACGCAAGCGGGCAAGCGTCTCGCCCTCGACCCATTCCATGACAATTGCAGGCACACCGTCGACCTCGCCCCAGCCATAGAGACGGGGAAAGCCCTTAAGGCCCGAAAGGGCGCGATGGCATTCATATTCCTCGCGAAATGCCGCTTTGAACTTGGCGACCAGCGCCTCATGGGCGGCATCGTCGTCAAACTCATCGCGCGTCGGCAAGATGAGCTGTTTGAGTGCTACGGCCTCGCCTTGGGCGTTGACGGCACGCGTCACGCGGCCGATACCGCCACGGCGCATGGTGGCATCGTCGGCAAACAGTATCGTAAAACGACGCAGATAGGCAGGCAGTTCGTCCTGACCGAGCGCAATGGCCGGCTCAAACCCGTCGACACGCGCCAGGCGCAGGCCGACCATGGGATCGCGACCGAGCGATTGTGGTGTGGTGGATGCAAGATCGGTCATCATAGGGCAAGCGCCGCCACGTTATTGTTGAAGTTACCGAGCGCGACGTCATCATCGCCGTAATGGCCGACCCATTGACATAGGTTGGTGTAACAGCCCCACAGATTGGCATACTGCTGATACCACTTTGACCGGGGCGAGAATGTCTGACGACCGAACTCGGCTCGAATGACAAACATCTCCCCGACCAGGCTGTCGCACGGCCTGGGATCTCCCGTAGAGTTATAGGTCGAAACCACGTCATTGGCACGAGAAACATAGCCGTCGAGCATGTTGTACTTGGTCACAAGCCAACTGTGAATGCTCTCTTCCTCAGCAGCGGAAAGGCCACCGGAGTTCGCATCGTTGTCAGTGTTGCCGCCCGTCGAGCCGCCGTTTCCAGACCCTCCGGCAGAGGAACCCGATCCAGAACCGCCGCCCGAACTCGACGAATCCGAGCCGGAGCCAGAAGTATCCGAGTTACCGGGCTTTCCGGACTGCTGGGCGTCCTGTTCCTTCTGCTGCTCGACCTTATTCACCGTTGCCGCCACGCTATTGTTGGACAACCGATCGATGATCTTGGTGTTGGTGAGCACGATGGTTTTGCCATTGGCAAGCGTGACTTCGTTGTCCGGGGCCTCGGCGCCGTCCGCGTCGTCGGTGCCAAACACAATATGCGCGACCACACTTGCCCAAGCATATCCAGTCGTGGTGCCCAGATCACTTTTGACCTCATGCCCCACGCGCGGTTCGCGTGCGGCATGTGCCTGCATCATGGACGGCACGGTCATGCCATAGGCAGAAACGCCAGCTATGACCAGCACCAGCGAGCAAGACAGCAGTGCGTACGCCCGCGGCGCCAAGCCCAGTCGGCGTCGCATGCGCACCGCGGCGCCGCGCTTTGTCTGAGTGCCACCGGGCCGCATGCGTTCTCCTCCAACAAAAACACGCCGCTCGGGAGCGGCGCATTCATTCGAATCCATATTTGAGTGTATCAGCGAACCCAAAAGGTTGCGCAACGAATGAGCAAATTAAGGATGCGAGTGGAAGCATCCATGCGATAAGCGGATACAAAGTATCTTTGTTGCACAACAAACTTATAGTCGCACGGGGAAATTATGACTGCCCCGTGCGTCGCCAGGAAAACATACGGCAGGAGCAGGCTCGCCACCTAAATCGTGCGACGGGCCTCAATGGCGCGCCCAAGCGTAAGCTCGTCGGCATACTCCAGGTCGCCGCCCACGGGCAGGCCGCTCGCCAGACGCGACACCTCAACGCCCAGCGGCTTGATAGTGCGGGCCAGGTAGCTCGCCGTGGTCTCGCCCTCAATATTGGGGTTGGTGGCGATGATGACCTCATGGATATCCTCGTGGCCCAAACGCGCCAGCAGCTCGCGGATGTGCAGCTGCTCGGGACCAATCTTGTCCATGGGGCTGATCACGCCGCCCAGAACATGGTACAGGCCATGGTAGCTGCCCGTGCGCTCGATTGCCTGGACGTCGCGCGGCTCGCCCACCACGCAAATGCGAGTAGTGTCGCGCATCGAATCCTGGCAGATGGAGCACTCGTCGGCCGTGGCGTAGTTAAAGCAACGGCTGCAAAAGTGGACCTCCTGCTTAACCTCCAGGATGGCCTCGGCCAGGCGGCGGGCCTCCTCGGCATCGGCCTCGAGCAGGTAATAGGCGATGCGCTGGGCCGACTTGGGACCAATGCCCGGCAGGCGGCCCAGCTCATCGAGCAATTTTTGCAGACTGTGATTCGCACTCATATATATGCGTGTCTTAGAACGGCATGCCCGGGATGTTGAGGCCGCCGGTGATGGCGCCCATCTGCTTGTTGGCGAGCTCGTTGACGCCGCGGACGGCCTCGTTGACGGCAGCCATGATCATGTCCTGCAGCATATCGACGTCCTCGGGATCGAGGGCATCGGGGTCGATGGTGAGGTTGACGAGCTCCATCTCGCCGTTAACGGTCACCTTGACCATGCCGCCGCCGGCAGAGGCGTCGACGGTCTGGGACTTGAGGTTCTCCTGCGCGGCGGCAAGCTGCTCCTGCATCTTGCGAGCCTGCTTCATCATCTGCTGCATGTTCATACCGGCCATGATGGCTCCTTTACGTGCGGCCGCGCGCCGAGCTGCAAGGGCAGCCGGAGCACGGCGGGACTTTCAAACTCAAAAATCGTACCACGGCGCGAAGCCAGAGAGCGGGGCGGACACGCTACCTCAGTCGATATACATGTCCTCTAGCGAAACGAGCCACCCAAGACTATGCAAGGCCGAATTATGCAAGGTTGCATAATATCGCATACTCAATCTAGTAGAGCCGAATCCGGCATTTCATGTGTGCCACTAAATAGCTAAATGCCAAACCGCTACTCGAGGCGGAGCACATGGCGGCAGGGTATAATTTGATTGTCATAGATAGCAATTTGGAGGTGCCCCATGAATGCCCCCGACGCGCTCCAAAACATCCGCTCAAAACACCCCGTTGCATATGTGGTTCTCTATCTCTTTGTCGGCTGGGCATTGCTGGTTGTCATCACCCATGCCATAGCTTTTGGAGCAGAACTGCTGATAGCCAGCTCGGACCAGCCCGTCGTCAAATGGGAAGCGACCGATGAGTGCACCGACGGAACCCGAACCATTTACTACAACAGCCCGTCCCTCTACCAAGAGTTCAAGGTCAAGATAAAGGACTCCAAGATTGTCGATGCCGAACTGGGCTCTTTATTTACAATCGGAGCAACCGTCAACGCCGAGCAAGTCGAGTACACGGACAGCCATGCGACGTATCGTATCGACCTCAGCATCCTAGGCCGACCGTCACGCGCCTGTCTGCTCGAATGCGAGATACGCGGCACCACGCTACACATGTCCGAAATACAGATGCGCCCGGGCAAGGGGTTCTCTTCTTGAGCAGTATACCCGCCTGCACAGCTACTCCACCGGCTTGAAGATGGTGGACTGGCCGAAGACGCTGCGGATGAGGGCTTTGGCCTCGTCCTCGGTCTGCGGGATGCTCGGGGCTGCACCCTGATGGCCGAAGGGGCTGCCTGCACCGGGGTTGGACTCCCAGGGAGCTGCAGGAGCGTCCTCCTCTTTGGGGGCAGTTGCAGCGGACTTGGGCGCGGACGCCGCACCCGGCACGTCGAACGGAGGCAGATCGTCCCCACCAGCATCGGCAGCAAAACCGCCAACCATGGCATCGTCGTAGGGCACCTGCTCGGATTCCCACGGCGCAGACGACGCAGCAGGCTGAGATTTGGGAGCGGCAGAGCGCTCGGGCGCACGGGGCGCGGGCTCAGTCGGGAGCTTACCCCTGGCAGGAGCGCCGGCGGGGTTGTCGGAGCGTAGCCAGGGGGCTTTGCCCAGGTCAGATGACTTGGGCGCGGGCGAGGCGGGCTTGGGCGCGGGTGCCGGGGCAGCCGGTTTGGCCGTAACGGGCTTAGGTGCCGACGGGGTCGGTGCCGCTACCGGTGCTGCTTTTGGCTGCGTCGCGCTGGCGCTCGAGGATGCAGGGGCCGCCGAGGACACGGGTTGCGGGCCCGCAGATGCCGCAGCCCGTGCAGATGGAGAATGCTCCTCATGTTGAGGAGCCGGCGTGCCACCCCCATCCAGGACATAGTCGACGGTACGACGACCGAAGACCGCGCAGACCGTCGGCAGGACCACCGACTGCGTATCGGCGCGACCGAGCATCTTGATGGCAAAAGTCGAACCCGCGGGGAACGAGACCGTGAGCTTGGAGCCGTCGTCGGCCGTGGCGCGGGCGTTGAGCAAAAGCCCTGCGTAGGAAGCCTGACGCGCCTTGACACGCTCGACAACCTCGGCCCATTTGCGCTGCAGCTCTCCGGCATCCTCGGCCGCGGGCGTCTCGGCAGCACCGGCGGCAGCAACCTGGGCGGCGGTGTTGGGCTGGGGCTTAGGTGCCGGAGCGGTGGCAGGCGCGGGGGCCGCAACGGGCTGAGGCGTCGGAGCCGGCGCAGACTGAGGTGCAGACGCTGCAGGCTTGGAAGCCGACACGGACGCAGAACGGGGCGCAGGCTGAGCCGCCGGAGCGGCAGCACCACGGTCCCAAGGCATACCGCCCTGGCGCGCGGACGTATCAGCGGGGGCAGCGGATGCCGCCGGAGCGGCAGCTCGGACGCCCGAAATTAGCGTCGGCTGCTGGGCAGCAGCGGGTACCGATGCTGCAGGCGCGGCGGCCTGAGCAGCAGCCACGCTCGCCGGAACGGCGGCGTTGGCAACCATGGCCTCCAAGCGAGCTACGCGCTCAGCCAAAGCTTCAATCGTCAAATCGGCCTCGGGACGTGCCAGACGCGTGCAGGCAATCTCGAGCACCAGGCGCACGTCGCTCGCGCCCCTCATCTCCAGTGCGGCATCGTCGAGCACCGTCAGCACACGGGCCAGGCGGTCGGCAGGATGCTCGCCAAAGGCAGCGGCCTCGGCAGCAAGCGCCTCGGCCTGCTCGGAGCCGCCCTCAAACAGCTCGGCACGGGCACCGGCAACGCAGGCAACGTACACGTCACGCACATGCGCCACCAGGTCGCGCGTCAGTTCCAGCAGGTCGTTTCCTTCCTCGACCTGTGCACGAATCAGTCCATAGAGCTCGGCAACATCGCGATCGGCAATGGCGCGGGAAAACTCGCCCAGAATCTGGTCCGAAACCTCGCCTAAAAGCGAGCGGGCGTCGTCCGCATGCACAGAACCGTTGCCAAAGACGCTCAGCTGCTCCAGCGTGGACAACGCGTCGCGCATGCCGCCCTTGGCATGACGCGCCACGATAGCCAGCGCCTCGTCGTCGTAATCGAAACCCTCCTGCTCGCACACGTATGCAAGGCGATGCTCAATATCCTCGTTGCCGATGCGATGGAAATCGAAACGCTGGCAGCGCGAGAGGATGGTCTCCAGAATCTTTTGCGGGTCGGTGGTGCACAGCACAAAGATCACGTGTGCCGGCGGCTCCTCAAGCGTCTTGAGCAGCGCGTTGAACGCCGCCGTCGTGAGCATGTGGACCTCGTCGATGATATAGATCTTGTACTTGCCGCGCACCGGGGCAAAGTTGACGGAGTTGATGATTTCCTCGCGCACATTGTCCACGCCGGTACGGCTTGCGGCATCGAGCTCGTAGACATCGGGGTGGTTGCCCTCGGCAATGAGTTCGCACTCCTCGCAAGTACCGTCGGGCATGCAGCCGCTTGCACCCTCGGCGCGCGCCGCCTCGGCATTGCGGCACAGCAGCGCCTTGGCCAGAATGCGCGCCATGGTGGTCTTGCCCGTGCCGCGCGGTCCGCAGAACAGGTAGGCGTGGGACAGACGCCCCTCGGTGATGGCGTGCTCGAGCGTCGAGACGATATGCTGCTGGCCCACCACGGAGTCAAAGGTGAGCGGGCGATACTTTCGGTACAACGATTCCATGGGTGCTCCCCCGGGTATACTGAGTCTTGTTGCCGCGGCGGCCATGCGGTCGCACGGCATACTGCACTCATAATAACCCGTACGGCGAGCCCGCCGCGATAGGAGTCCAAAGAGTATGGCAGACGCAGAGAGCAACCTCATTCCCTCCGAAGCAGCCGACCAGGTCGAGGTCGCGCTCGAGGCGCAGGCAGCAGCCGATGACGGCATCCTGTACCTCAACGAGTATCAGTACGAAAACGATCTGGTCACCGACTTCGCCCGCCTGGTCGCCTCGCCCAGACGCCGCGGCTCCCTGTATGTCGCCGCCGCCATTGCCGCCCTGCTGGGTATTGGCATGCTGGTAGCCGGTGGCAACTGGATCAAGTTTGGCGTCGTCCTCATCGTGTTCGGCGCCTTTTTGGCCTGGTGGAGCAAAAACCTGCACCACACGCTCGCCCGCGACTTTATCGATGCCGTCGAGGCCGACGAGTCCATGGGCGGCCGTTATCGCCGCGTCGCCGCCAACGAAGACGGCCTAATGGTCTGGGGCAAGAGCGGCAAGTCGCAGTTCTTCCCGTTTGACAAGCTCGACCACGTACTCGACGGCGAGCGCATCTTTGTTGCCATGTTCGCCGACCAGGGCGTGACGATCCCCAAGGACACCTTTGTTCGCGGCGATGCCGAGCAGTTTGGCGCCTTCCTTAAGGCGCGCATCAACAAAAAACTCCGCATCGAGACCAAACGCAAGAAGATGAAGGCAGAAAAGGCCGCTGCCGAAGCAAAACAGGCCGACAAGCCCCAGGACAACAAGGGCAAGCAGCGCAAGCAGAAGAAGAACAAGAAGAAGAAGCGGTAATCCGGCCGACACCGAAGGTGCCTCGTCCCGCGCCCGATTCCGAGTCGGAGCGCCTGAAATCGGGCGCGGGTACCGCCGATGGACCCATTTTGCCTAACTCTCGAGCTACTTCACTTCAAACCTTAAGAGCCTTCTCTCTGGCAGATCGGTCATCTTCATCGTATAAGTCCCAGGAAAAGCCTTCTCAAAACGGACGGTCTCGTAACCTTCGAAATAGTCGTTGGTGTTTTGCATCATGAATGGGACAAGCAACTCGTTCTCCGCCCCAACCTGTACAGCAAACGCAGCAGAACCGCCCAGAGCCGGCATTGCCTGCGTTATCAGATCGGTATTGACCACAAAGTCATAGTTTGGCGCAGACTCCGGCACCAAATGCCAAACATACGTTTTGATTCCGCCTTCGACATTGTCCTTATTCCTGACGCGCATCTTTACGGCGATAACACACGTGATGTCGGCGTCCTTCAATTTCGTTTTCGTATCCACGATGCCATATTTTGAATAATCATCATGCGCACGCTTGAGATACTCGCGCGGCGTGAGCAGCTCTGCCCCGTCTATGCAAAACGAATACCCGTCAGTCGCCACATCCTTCGACCCCAGAAACGCCCCATCCATCGAGAGCCATTCGCCCTCCTCATAATATTTCTCAGGAATGACCGTCCGGTTCCCGTTAACGACGCTCGCCCTCATGCCCGCAAGGCCAGTAACAGCACAGCCGAAAAGCGCAAGCGCCGACCTTCTTGTCCACAGGGTCTTCTTCATCGCGCTCACGACCTTTCCCGAACTTTCACAACGGCACCGTCGCGCATGCAGTAAACCCGATCGGCCAGCTCCTCGAGCACCTCTCCGTCATGGCTGGACAGAATCACCTCGCGACCCGTTGATGCCGCCATCGCCACAACGCGCTTGAGCATTTCCACGCCCGCTTCGTCGAGGGCATTTGTTGGCTCATCGAGAACAAGCAGCTTCGGCTTTTCCATAATTGCCGCAGCTATCCCCAGACGCTGCTTCATCCCAAGCGAGTATGCTCGGAACTTCTTTTTTTCGTCTGCATCGAGCCCCACGAGCCGCAGGGCAGAGCGAATGTCCTCTCGGGTTGCAACGCCCTTGATCTGAGCAATGAGCTCCAGATTGTCGTAACCAGATAGATAGCCCAAAAAGGAAGGCGCCTCGATCAACATCCCCAGACTCGGCGGGAAAGAGATGTCCGCCCCAAGCCTTTGGCCATCGATAGAGATTTCGCCTTCGGTAGGCTTGATCAATCCGCAGACCGCTCGCATAAGCATGGTCTTACCCGAACCGTTTATCCCCTGAAGACCGACCACAGTCCCAGGGTCAACCTCGATGGACACGTTGCGCAGAACATCGTTTTTGCCCATGCGCTTCGATACGTCCCTAACAATCACGCTCATATCTTGTCCCCCTTTTCTATAAGGTCGGCCCTTCGAAACCACAGTCCACCCAACGATAGGCATAACGACATAATCACAATTGAAAACAAGCCACTCGAGCCCGCCGCGATTCCATCTTTGACAATTCCGCCCCAGCGCAACAGCATCAAGGCGTTACCCAATAGCGCCCAATGCCGTGCATATGCCGAGCAGATCAGGTAGCTCATTACAACCACAAACGAGACTGACGACCCAAGCACAAACCCAACCGCTGCCTGCGCAAACGCAAGCGCCTCGAAAGCAAAAAGAGACCTGTGAAAAACGGCAGCGCATCCGCCTCGCCAGCTTTGAGAAACCACGGCGCCAAATTAGCCAGCTGAAGCGACTCACCATGAATGACCGCGCTGAACGAGGCGCTCACCATCAAGCTCCAAATCACAACAGAGCAAACCACCACGAGCAGCGAAAATGCCGTTACCGCCGCCACCAAGATAAAACGCGAGACCCACCAAAGGGTTCTTGACCGGCATCGAACAAGCGCTTGCAAACCAAACCCGTGCAACGATTCGGTCGGATAATCGAGTGTTGTATAGAGAATAAGCAGAATGACAAATAGCCATCCTAACGGAGGCACAAACATGAGCCCGGGCCTAGGCTCAAACGGAGCGGATCCGGCAAACACGAGCGCGAGATTATCAGCAAACCCCAAGGCATTCGTCCGAACCCCATACACAGAAGACAAGCCGTAGGCGTACACCAAGTTCGCAACGGTCACTGCCGCAATCGCAATAAAAGTAAGGATGTTCTTCTTCAAAACGGTCCTCAGGTCCGCGGCGACCAGCCTAAACAGCATCAGACCACCTCGCGTCTTTTTAAGAATCTCGCGAAAATCAAAGAAAAGACGAACAGCAAAATGATTTCTGCAAACCCTGCTCGAATGTCGGGCCAGTTATTTAGTGATTCCGACCTGATGCTGTTAAGAATGTTGCAGTTAAAGCCGACGCATGAAAGGACGCTAAAAATCCAGTCGTTAACAAAGTGCCATGCAACCATAATCAGATATGGAACGACCATCGCCTTGATTCTGCTGCGAAACACAACCGACAGACCGGTCACGGCCATGGATAGAGCCCCCAGCGTCACCGCATCGAACAGTGTATAAACCAGCACGTACAACAGAGGCCGGGAATAAAACAGGCCAGAAAAATAGCTATGCAGATAGAGCCCGACGTAAGTCGATTCGTCGACCCGGGGGAGATACGCGGGAAACAGCATTGAGACAATCAGGAAGTTCACGAGTAGCGGAATAGCCGTGACCGCAAACGCAGAGAGGAAAGCAGACAGCATCTTCACGTTCACGTATGCATTTCTAGAAACACGTGTGCAGATCTGCGCCTCGTAACCGCCCAAACGCTCGGACAGGCATGACCACGACCCGGCCAGCATGGCAAGCAACGGCAGCGCATAGAAAAACACTGATGCCGATAGCGGTGCATTTGCACTCACAACGATCCAGTTACCAAAGCTACTTTCACGCGTTTGGCCGAGGTATGCCTGGGCTTGCAAACCAACGCCATAGCCAAGCGATAACAGCTGCTTGCGCTCAGTCTCGAGCGTCCACCATGCCTCAATGGCAGCCGCCATCGAAATTGCAGTTGCAACCATAAGGGTCAACGCAAATATAGGATTGCCAAATATCTTGGACAACTCGTGCCGTAATAGATTTCCATTCAAGCGACATCACCCTCCTATTGGCCAGGCCGAGCAGCAACGCTCGACCCGGCCCTAATCACAAGCGGTTAATGATGCGTCGACGCACGGCAACCTTTGCATGAATAGAGAAAGATGTCTGTAAACACCCGCTATTGAGTTGATCGCTCAGGCGTTTACACGTTATCTACCTGCGATAACAATGAAACAAGCTCCGCTTTATTCTTGATCTTCAACTGGCGGTAAGATGCAGACCGCAGTGCTTGCACCGTAGATGCAGCGTAACCGACATCCTCCGCAATGGTCTTTGTCGTTGCGCCTTCTGCCGTCATCAGCAAAATTTGCGACTGAACATCAGAAAGGGAGCGCGACGCAAGCAGGGCAAGCTGACGCACGCGAGCCGTTTCGGTGGACCCGTTCGCGCGGTACTCCAAGACGGCCTTCTCGTTCTCAACCGAGCGGGTGAGCGCGATGTGCGTGACGAACATGGGCGCAGACCAGCAGACGATCACCGTTGCCACGACGACATTGACAGCCGAACTTTGCCCCAGCAACGACGCGAGGAACAACGGCTCGAAAACCGTCAGATCCTGCACCATATTGAGCAAGGCAACCCAAACAGGAGCCATCGCCCCGAAGCAAAGCATCCATATTCCAAGCATTCTGCACCGAGGACAGCTTCGCAGCACCTTATACGTGAGCAACATCCCCGTCAGCACCGCAAGCCCGTGGATTCGCCCCCTAGCGACCGCATAGATTAAGGCAACCATGCCCATTGACACCAACGACACGATAGCCCGGGTACGAGCACGCACCTTAAACGGACGCAGCTCAACGGCAAGCGAAGCCATAGACGCCACGCCGCAAAACAGGACCGGCACAGCCATCAACGGATCGCGTACGCACCTCCATGCCGCGATATAGACAAAAGACCATTCCACAGCAGACAGTATCACCCACACGCACGGGCTTCCGAGCCCAATCGCTTCACCTGCTCTATCCAGCGCAGCGCCACGATTCGGTTTTCCACCCGCGTAGCGTAGCGACAGAAGCAGTCCGAGACCCAATGCGTAGCTTAAGAGGGAAAAGGCGACAGCCCGCGAAACACCGGACCCCCAATCGCTATCCGCCATTACCAAGGGGCCAGCCGCAAGGAGGATAAAAAATAATGTGAGCAGGTATCGAAACAGCCGGCGCGTTCGAGCTGATGCCACCATATCGTCAGCATGCCGCTGCGGCAGCTCATGCCCTACAGTATCACCCTCACCCGCAAACAACGCCACGAGCTCGCGTGAACCCGCAACCGACGCCTTCCCGTATGCTCGGTGAAGCGTTGTTCGCACCGTCGATGGCTTCGTATCCGTCTCCCTGGCAATTTCCGCCGGCGTTTTCCCTTTGAGCAGCAGTCGAACAAACTGCTCTTCTCGAGGCGACAGGGCGGGGGAAACGCCCCCGCATCGAATGGGTCGGACGTGCGGGGGATATCCGAATCGTTGTCCCGTTTCTTCCTGAGCAATGTGTATACGAAGGCGGCAACAGCAATAGCGGACCCCATCGACAGTGATGCAATGACCGCGGCATCGCTTGCAAAGTATGCCACCTCGACAGCCGGAACAAGGCCAATGGGAACTGCCACGAGCACAGAACAGGCAAACACGTCGCCCTGCCCCCGACCAAAGGCGCGGGGACAGCAAAGCAGCGGGACCGCAGCCAACACGAAATAGACCAGAGGAATTAAAAGCACAAGGCCAATTGATGCGGCCGTTACAGGGGGCATCCCCCATGGCTCGGGAACGACTCTCCATGAAACTCGACAGCAGAACAGCAGACAAGACATGACGGCTATTGTTTCTGTAAAAATCGCGTCCTGCGGATGACGAGTTTCTCTTTCGTCAGCCCGCGTCGCCCCCCGCGTCAAAGGAGAGCCCGCCGTATCCCAAATTACATATGAGAGGAGCAACGACCCAGCAAAGCACGAGGCGCATGAAACGCCGCGCAACAGCCAGATAGGCGCAAACACGAATGGAATAGAATCTCCGCGAGCATAGAAGGCCAGGTCGGCCCATTCGGGAACCGTTGCAATAGCAGCAAGGAAAATACCGAAGACGTCAAGGAACCCCGGCCGCCTTATTTCTCTCCCCTTGCGGAGCGCAACACCGTGACCAAACGCCGCGAGGCATGCGCCCAGGATAACGAGCCAGGTCATTGCACCTGACGCCAGGCCGATTGAAGATGAAAACCGGTGATAAGGGGTGACCGCCATTACGACAAGCGCAATGGCGCAGGCAGACGTAGCAGAACGGCGGGAAAAAAGCATATGGCCTCCATAGCGTGTCATTATATCGCTCGAGCCGCTCGTTTATCTCTGTTCTCACACCAGCCAGCATCAATGATTCAGGCGAACTCCAATCCGCGCCAGATCACGGTCCTGCTTTTGTTCGCAGTCCCCACATCAAAACGGGATGCGGTTTCCTTTTGGACGCCGGTTCGGAAAGCGCATCCCGTTCCAGGGCAGTATTCTGGGATGCAGTTTCCGCAGCCCACCCCATTTGGAAGGCGCATCCCATTATTTGGCTGAAAACTGGGGTGCGCTTTCCGAACGAGCCGAAACGGCCCGAATCGATCGGACCACCTCATCCCCGTTTCCTCGCCATCTGCCCGAGCGTGCTACACTAGCAGCATCTATGCCACCGCGAACGGCTCGGCTCCGCGCCCGCCACTCGCAAACGAACTTTAAACGCACGAGGGTTGGCCATGCCGCTTTTCTCGCAACATACCGCCCGGTTCTCGCCGGACGTTCCTTTGGAGGGCACCAGCTCTCGCGAGCTGCTCAAGCGGTACCAGCCGCTCGAGACACTTGCGACCGGCGGTTTTGGCTCCATCGAGATCTGCCGCGACACGCACCTGCGCCGCCGCGTCGCCATTAAGCGCATCCCCCTTATCAACGGCGCCGGCATGCCCGCCAGCGACATCATGGATGTCCTGCGCGAGGCGCACACTGCCGCCATGCTTCAACATCCCAATATCGTGCAGGTCATCGACTTTACGCACGACACCGCCTATGCCTACTTGGTCATGGAGCATGTCGACGGTATGTCGTTGGCCGAGTTTTTGCATCGCGTGGACGGCCACTCGCTCACCTTTGACGAGGCCGCGGCCATTGCCGATGCCCTGGGCCAGGCGCTCACCTTCGCCCATAGCAATGGCGTACTCCACCTGGACATTAAGCCCGCCAACGTGCTCATCGACCACTCGGGCAATGTAAAGCTCACCGACTTTGGCATGGCGCGACTGTCGTCCGCCGGTGGCTTTGGCGGCTCGCGCGGCGGCACCATCGGCTACATGCCGCCCGAGCAGCTCGATATCGAGACCGGCACGGTCGACGAACGCGCCGATGTCTTTGCCCTTGCCTGCGTTATCTATGAGGGCCTGTGCGGCAGCGCTCCTTTTATGGCGGCCACGCCCGCCGACTCGCTCGGCCGCATCATCGGCGGCGCCACCTATCCCAGCGAGCTGATACCACACTTTCCCCCGGGAGCCGAGGCCGCGCTCATGAGCGCGCTCTCCCCCATGCCGCAGGACCGCCCCAACAGCATCGAGGCATTTTGCGACCAGCTCCTTGCCGGTCTGGGCAGCGTGCGCGAAGGCCGTCGCAGCCTGGAGCAAATGGTTGGCGAACTTTCGGATGACGAGCAGGAGCTCGACGATATCGAGCCGTCGCACTACGAGGACGACACCATCGAAGTCGACCCCGCACTCGGCTGGGCAGGCACGCGCTGGAGCCATGCGCGCGACTACGCCATGCACGCTATCTCGGCGCTAACGTGCGGCGCCTTTAGCTTTTTGCTGATGCAGACGGCCGGCGTCGCGGCGCTTCCCGGCCTGGTCATTGCGGCTATCGCGATCGGAGCGGCGGCCGGCCTGGCCCCCCAGATTGGCTCGGCCATCTCGGCTGTGGGCTTTTTGGTGCTCATGGCAAACGCCACCATGCAGGCACAGGGCGTCCTGTCGATGTTGCCCGTCGCGGTGATCTTTGCCGCCGCCATGTCCGGTTGGTGGATCGCCTGGGGTCGCACCGAGGCTGCCGCGAGCGCCGCACTCACCTGTGCACTCGCGCTTGGCTGTCTGACCGGCAATACCTTCCTGGCAGCTGGGGTCACCGCCGGCGTCGCGTCATTTTGGCTCGGCCCGGCAAGCGCCGCCGCGGCAACGGGCATGGGCGCACTTTTTGCCCGTCTGGCCACGGTCGCGCTTTCAGCCGGAGGCGTGCTGGGGCTCGGTAACGTTGCCGCAGCGCTGGGAGACCCACTCCTTTGGGCTGCCTTTGTGCTGGTAGCGGCAACTGCCGCGGCGTCATCTGCGCTGCTCAACGCCCATGCCAAGCGTGCCGATCAGGGCTCAAACCTTGCCGTAATCGCCGCCATCGCTGTCGCCGGCATCGGCTGCGCAGCGGCGTCCTGTCTTGCACACCATATGGAAATTGCCAGCCTTGCAGCCGCGGTCGTCGCCAAGGCGGCGGTTGCGGGAACCCTATCCTCTATAATCGTTGGGATATGCCTATATTTGCTCGGATACCAAAGAACCTATACGGAGAGTGATCTTTCGTGAACTTCCTGAACATCTTCGAGGACCACGTGGCCGGCATCTTCGGTGCCACCCGTGCCCCGTTCTCCTTTAAGAAGCTTGCCAAGCAGGCCGCTCGCGACATGGAGGATCAGACTCTGGTGATCAACGGCGTCAACACGGCGCCGGCACTCTATACCATCCTGATCGCCGCCGACGACGATCCCATGCTCGCCCCGTTCTACCCCGAGCTTTCGCGCGAGGTCCGCGAGTTTGTGAAGGCGCAGGCCGAAAAGCGCCGCTATGTCTTTGTCGGCGAGCCCCTCGTGCGCTTTATGATCGATCCGCAGCTGCGCGCCGGCAAGTTCTCGGTCTTTGCCGAGAACGTCGATGCCCCCACGCTCGGCCGCCTGTACGAAGAAGAGCGCGCCTATCAAAACGGTCTGGGCCAAAACAACTCCGCGGCAAGC
>OODN01000264.1_pt1 | contig 38617 bp, 37 predicted proteins | sample 1671651 | NCBI WGS metagenome assembly OODN01 (sample SAMN06348178, study PRJEB24527) | human gut metagenome | biome: human gut; feature: ankylosing spondylitis patient; material: feces | host: Homo sapiens | place: China | collected 2015-10 | reverse complement strand
AAGATTTAAAGTTGATTATTAAGACTATTGGGGTGGTTATTCATCCTAATGGAGCATATTAAGGAGTACATCTTTTATGAAAGTTTGTTTAGTTGGGTCTAGTGGTGGACACTTAACGCATTTATACATGTTAAAACCTTTTTGGCAAAATAAAGATCGGTTTTGGGTAACTTTTGACAAGGAAGATGCTCGAAGCAAACTTAAAGATGAGAAGATGTATGGGTGTCATTATCCCACTAATCGTAATCTGAAGAATCTAATTAAAAATACTTTCTTAGCTATTAAAGTACTCCGTAAAGAACGTCCTGATGTTATTATTTCTAGTGGAGCTGCAGTAGCAGTTCCATTTTTTTATATTGGTAAATTGATGGGTGCTAAAACAGTCTATATTGAGGTTTTTGACCGTTATGACAAGCCAACTTTAACTGGCAAACTCGTTTATCCAATTACTGATTGTTTTATTGTTGAATGGGAAGAAATGAAGAAAGTTTATCCTAAGGCTATTAATTTGGAAAGTATTTTTTAATGTTAAAACAAGCTGTCTTAATAATTGTACATAAGAATACCTATGTATTAGAGAAGAACCTACAATTATTAGATTCTCCGTATATTGATATTTTTATACATGTAGATAAAAAATGCTCCGATTTTAAATACAACTTCTATAAATCGCTTGTCAAATATTCCACGATAATTTATGTTAAACCGCGACTTAGTGTATATTGGGCAAGCTTTTCACAAGTTAAAGTTGAATTATTATTGTTAGAAGCAGCATCAAAATATTCGCAATACTCATATTTTCATTTAATAAGTGGACAAGATCTATTAATGAAACCTGTATCTGATTTGATTTCTTATTTTGATAAATCAGATAAGTTGTTTATAGAATTTAGAAAATTATCAAATTCTAATAAGTGGGATAAAAAAGTATACCAAAGAGTTTCTGTTAAACACATTTTGATAGATTATGTGCGTGATAAACACGTTGTTGTGCAATATTTAGCAAGGTTTCTAAATAAAGTGTATGCTCAATTACAAGAAACAATAGGAATCGACTTAGTTAGAAAAAATCATATTATCTTAAGGTATGGATCACAATGGTTTAGTTTGCCATATGATAGTGTTAAATATATTTTAGATAAAAAAGATGAAATTTATCATAATTACTGTAGAAGTTGGCTAGTTGATGAGATTTTTATTCAAAGTACCATTGCAACTTCTTCTTTATTTGTCAAAAGATTAGCTGATACAAACAAACGTAAAATGAGATGGAATAAAAATTCAGCTCATCCGTATGTTTGGCGAATAAGTGATTTTGATAAATTAGTTACTACTAGTGCATTCTTTGCAAGAAAATTTGATGAACGAATAGATAAAAATATCATTAATAAAATCTACAATTATATTAGCTTGGAGATGAAAAAATGATTTTTGTTACAGTGGGGACACATGAGCAACCATTTAATCGTCTTATTAAAAAAGTAGACGATTTAATTATTAAAGAAAAGGTCATCGTACAAACAGGTTTCAGTACTTATATTCCTGAATACTGTGAAGCCCATAAGATGATGTCATTTGAGAAAATGCAACAGACATTAAGGGATGCCCGAATTGTAATTACTCATGGTGGACCTTCCAGCTTTATTGAAGCTTTGCAATTTGGAAAGGTTCCAATTGTAGTACCTAGACAAGAAAAGTTTCATGAACATGTAAATAATCATCAAGTTGACTTTACCAAGTTAATTGCAGAGAGAATGAATAATATCATTCCTGTATACGATATTGATGATTTAAAAATGACAATTGATAATTATGATCAAATTGCTGAGACAAAAAATGCTGGTGAAAGCAGTAATAATAAAAGATTTAATTATAAATTAGAAGAGATTATAAAAGAGCTCGTTACAGATTAAATTATTGAGAGGTAAAAATGATTTATACAGAAATGAATGGTAGATGTGGTAATCAATTATTTCATTATGCTGTAGCACGATATGTATCTATAAAAACTGGAGATTCTGATTTATCTTTTGATTTTAAAAAAAGTATTTGCTAATTATGATGTACAACAAGGACGTTATGATGTATTAACAGATTATCAAACTGTTCCTTATTCATATTGGAAGAGAACCGGAAAATTGCTTTTTCAAGAAAGCAATTTCTTACAAAAGACAATGATTATAGCTAAGAGTTTAGGTATTTACTTATTTAGAAATAAATCAAGAGCTATGAAAGCAAAAGAGGCAGTTATTGGACAAAAATTACTAAATTATTGTGGAGTGTATTGGGTACGTGAAGGAATAGATAAAATTTGGCCACACAAAAGAAAATTAGTTTAATAAAAAAATAAGGAGTAGCAATTCTGTATGTGTAAGTGTACGAAGGGGAGATTTTTTTAATAATCAAAATGCTAGAAGTTTTGCAGTTTGTACACCAGACTATTATAGGAAGGCAAAAAAGAAGCTTGAAGATAAAAAATTGAAGGATCTTATTTTTTTTGTATTTTCGGATGATATTAATTGGTGTATAATTGCAAACATTTTATTTTATCTAATTCAACTTTTTCATGGTGGGGACAATTTCTTTCTACGTCTAAAAATAAATTAGTTGTTTCACCATCTCGATGGAACAATGATGGATATCAATCGCAGCTTATACAAAAAGATTGGATATTAATTAATTGCTAAAGTGACGATCAATGAAAAGAAATATTGTAAATTATATTAAAGAATATGGTATTAGTCTATTTATAACCAAAGGCATTAGGAGATTATACTTAAAGAGTAATTCTGTTTTGGCTACTAAAATTAATGCATATAATGAAGATAAAGTAACACAAGCATTGTCTAGTATAGTTTTGAATAAAGAATTTAAAAAGAGTAACCTTTTTAAAAAAAAGCAGAGTTTAAATTCAGAACCAATATGGATTATGTGGTGGCAGGGATATGATCAAGCGCCGAAGATAGTGAAAGCATGTATTAATTCAATTAGAAGAAATAATGTAAATCATGAAGTGATTTTAATAACTAAGGATAATTTTCAAGATTATGTTAATTTACCAACATTTGTATTGAATAAAGTAGATTTGGGATGTATTTCGATTACCCATTTGTCAGATATGATAAGGGCATTACTTCTATACATATATGGTGGTGTATGGTGTGATGCTACAATTTTAGATATTCAACCAATTCCTGATGAGGTTTTTAAATCCAATTTTTATACTATTAGGACGGATCTCAAAACTAAGGATCCTTCACATGGAAATTGGACTACTTTTTTCATGTCAAGCAGACCACGTAATATTTTGATGAAAAAAATTGCAATTTATCATTTTCAATTTTGGAAAGAATATAATGAAATTATAGATTATATTATGTTTGATTATATTATAAAGATAATATCTCAAAATGATGAATATGCTAGACGACAAATAGAAACAGTTCCTAAAAATAATTCACAAACTTTTGAATTACGAAAATATATTAATAAACCGTATAATGATGAATTGAAAAATAAAATTAAAACTTTTGAACAAAATACATATTTGTTTAAATTAAGTTGGAAAGACCAATTTATAAAAAATGATAATTCTTTGTATCATCATATTTTGAATAAGTATTTATAATGATAATTTGAGGAAATGGATTTGAATAATAACTTTATAAAAGACCTTATTACGATAATTGTTCCTGTATATAATGTTGAAAAGTATCTTGAACAATGTGTAGATAGTATTTTAAATCAAACATATAAAAATATTGAAATTATTTTGGTTGATGATGGTTCAAAAGATAAAAGTGGTCAATTGTGTAATGAATTTTCTAATAAGTATTCGCAAATAAAAACTATTCATAAGAAAAATGCTGGACTAGGAATGGCTAGAAATTCTGGGTTAAAAATAGCTAACGGAGAATATATAACATTTGTTGATTCTGATGATTGGCTTGCTCCTCAGGCTTTGAAGAATCTATATGATAGCATGACTAAGTTTAACTGTGATTATTGCAAAGGTGGGTTTCAAAAAGTTAATGATGAAGGCCATGTGCTTTTTGAAAATATTAATGATTTTCAGCTTTTTGAAGGGACAGATGCTAAACGCAAACTTTTACCTCGATTAATTGGTTCTGCTCCAGGTAAACACGATAGTATTAACATGTCAGTTTGGGGATGTTTATTTAAGCATCAAATAATTATGAAGCATAATTTGCGTTTCCCATCAGAAAGAAAACTTATGTCAGAAGATATTGTATTTGGCATAGATTATATGCAATATGTAAAAAATGCTTGTATCATATCTAAATCTGATTACAAATATCGACAAAATGCATTTTCTTTAAGTACTTCTTATCGAGAAGATAAGTTTATAGCAACTAAAAAATTATATAAGTATTTATTAAACAAAATGAAAGCTTTAGATTATGGTGAGAGTACTATTTTAAGAATTGATAGGAATCTATTTGTTAATTTATCGGGATGTATATTTCAAGAAAATAATAGAAGCTTAAGAGAAGCACGAAAAAGAATTAATATTATTTGTACTGATCCTGAAATTAGATCTGTTATAAAAAAATACCCTAGAAAAAAACTAGGTCTTAAACAAAGGATTTTTTTGTCATTAATTTTAAGAAAGCAAGTTTATTTATTATATTTATTAGCTAAGGTTATAAATTAATAGATAAGTGAAATTTTAGTAATTATTTTAATTAGAGTATATTTTATAGAGAAAAATGTGAATTTAAAGAATAAAATCAAATGTTGAATACTAGGTCCTAAGGCAACAGAGTAAAGCTATATAACATATTTAAGAAAATGTGGAGTCAAGATAGGTAAAGGTGTTAAAATTTTTCGCCCTTTTCATACGAATATCGATGCTCAAAATCCACATTTACTAACAATAGGCAATTATGTTCAAATGACTGGCCCAGTAACTATTTTGACTCACGATTATAGTTGGTCTGTGTTGAAGAAAAAATATGGAATTATTTATGGAAATCAACGTAAAACTGTAATAGGCAATAACGTATTTATAGGAGGGGGCGCTACAATTCTAGGTGGATCACATATTGGTGATAATGTAATAATTGGTGCCAATAGTGTTGTAAGTGGAAATGTTGATTCTAATTCTGTATATGCAGGAAATCCCGCTCGAAAACTAATGACTCTTGAAGAATATAGAGATAAAAGAGAGAAACGCCAATTAAAAGAGGCAGTAGAATACGTTTTAGAGTACAAGAAAAGATTTAAGACATATCCGCCAGAAGAAAAGATGGATGAGTATTTCTTTCTGTTTAAGCCTTCGCGCATATATACAAAATATCGAAGCCAACTTGAATTAATGGGAAATTATCATGAGACTCTTAAAAAACTTAGTACTTATCATACAAGATTTTCATCCTATAAGGATTTCTTAAATTATTGTAATAAGCAAGAAATGGTGTTTTCTAAATGAAAATAAAACTTGGCAGAGAAAGTGTATATTGTTTAGGATTAGCCTTATTTTTGGTTGGGCAATTACTGGGTCATACATTGTTACCTGTTCCCCCATATATAAGATATTCATTTATATTTTTGGGGCTTCTTATTTCTATATTTAGCTTTGTTATTTTGGACTTTAATGAATTATATTATGCAGTGAATAGGCTGACGCTAATAAAAATAATAATTCTTATTTTTATTATTCTTTTAACAGTTATTTCTATAGTTTCTTTTAAGCGCAATCATAACTATGTTTTACTTGTTAATATCATATTTATTTTAAGTGCATATCATATACACTTTGAGAAAATATTGAAGACTTTTTTTGTGGTTGCCTGTAGTGTGTTGCTAATAATGTTATTAGCTTATATTTTAGGTTTGGTTGGAGATGGACAGGTACTTCAAGGAAGAAAGACGTTTGGATATAGAATGCCAACGGATTTAGTTCAGCTGATAGTATATATTACTTTATCCAAGATCTATTTAAATTTGATGAAAGGACGTAATAATACTTCCTTATACTTATTAATATTTGTTATAGCAATAATAACTTTAGTGGAAAGTAATTCTAGACTAGGAAGTCTCACATTACTTTTACTTATACCGTATACTATCTTCCTAAAAAGAAAAATTTTTAAATCTGATTTTCAAATTTCTAAATTTACACAATCAATTCTTAAAAATCTCTTTTTTATAGGTGCATTATTATCGTATTTAGTAACGGAACTTTTTATCAGATATCCAAATAATTCGGTGCTTGAATTTATTAATCAAATTACTTCGGCTAGATTAACAAATAATAGAATGGGGATTGAATTTTTTGGATATTCTATCTGGGGGCAAGATATTTATACTAATATTTCTTCTTTTTTCAAAGGCTGGTTCTATATTGATAATAGTTTCTATGTGTTTTTATTATCGTATGGATTGGCATTATTAGTCCTTGTGGGAATAGGTTATAGATATGTAGTTAATAAATGTTTAAAAATACATGAATACATAATTCCGTTTATTTTACTTGTTATAGTTTTAGATAGTTTAATAGATCAACACCTTTATTCCTTAGAATATAACATATTTTTATTGTTGCCATTTTCGTTAGTATCTATTAACGAAAAAAATGAGGATAATAAAACCCGCTTAAATGATAAGCACACTTAATTTATATATTAAATATAGGAAGAAATATAAATAAAAAATGAAACCAGACGAACCATATAAGCCATTATTAAGCATTATAATTCCAATGTATAATGTAGAAAAGTATATTAAATTTTGTATTAATAGTGTAATTAAAAATGATATATCAGATGTTGAAATACTTATAGTAAATGATGGCTCTACTGATAGTAGTAGAGCTATTATGGAAAAGTATCAGTCTGAATATTCTCAAATTCGAGTTTATGATAAGAAAAATGAAGGAGTTTCTAGTGCTCGAAATTATGGGCTAATGAAAAGTAAGGGAGACTGGGTATGGTTTATCGATAGTGATGATGCAATTAATCAAGGGAGTTTAAAATACATTAAAAAAGAGATATCAGATAGAAATAATAAATTTGATATTCTGGTTTTTAAATATTTAAAATTTAAAAGAAATAGTGATGTATCAAAGATAAATGATATAAAAATTCCTAATGAAGCTAAAGCGATTTCTAAATTTCAAGCAATGAAAAGTCTTTTAGATAACAATATAGCTGCTTTTCCTTGGAATAAAATCTTTAAAAAAAGTCTTTTTGATAAAATTAAATTTCCAGAAGATCGTATTTATACAGAAGATTTATCAATTATGTATAAATTGTATGATAAAGCTAGCAGCATATATTTTCAAAGCGCTCCATTTTATTTTTATAGAATAAGAAATGATAGTTTGACACATAATCTGTCTACTAAAAAAATAAAAGATGCAGCTTTATCACATTATGAAATGTATAGTTTCTTTAAAGAAAATTATCCTACGTTAGCTATTAAATTAGAAAGAAATACAATGATTAATGTAATTTCTTTATTTCATAGATTAAATAAAGAACAAATTCTTTTGTATCCCGATTTAATTGAATTTTTAACTCAGAATATTAAGATAACTAACTATGATATCAGATATAAAATTGAATGTTTATCTTTTAAAAAGTGTTATCCAATATTTGTAATTATTGGAAGAATCGGTAAAATTTCGAGAAAAATTAGAAATTATGTTAAGGAAGAAAAGTAATGAAAAAAAAATCATTGGGTTTAAATGCTTTTTTAAATGGATTAAGAAGTGTATTAAATTTAATCTTTCCATTAATTACTTTTCCGTATATATCTCGTGTTTTATCTGTTAATGGTATTGGGATATATAATTTTTCTAATACGTATATTGGCTATTTTATATTGATTGCCGGATTAGGAATTGCTACGTATGCAGTTCGTGAGGGTGCAAAGTATAGAGATAATAAGGAACAAATTGAGGAGTTTTCGAGCGAAGTTTTTAGTATCAATATATTAGCTACCGTAATTGCATATATATTATTATTATTGAGCTTAGTAATATTTAAAAATCTAAATAATTATGTAGCTTGTATATTGATTTTTAGTATCCAAATTTTATTTACTACTTTAGGGACTGAATGGATTTATACGATTTATGAAGATTATACCTACATTACTATCAGAAGTATAATTTTTAAAATCCTATCGATAATTTTATTATTTATTTTTGTAAAAAGACCGTCAGATTATCTTATATATGCTGCTATAACCGTGTTGGCTAGTGTTGGTTCAAATTTTCTTAATTTTGTACATGCTCGAAGTTTTATTCATATTCGTTTAACTTTGAATACTAGATGGAAATATCATTTAAAACCAATATTGACTATTTTTGCCTCTTCGGTTGCCGTAACTATATATGTTTATTCAGATAATACTATTCTTGGATTGATGAAGAATGATTATGCAGTTGGGATTTATAGTACGTCTGTAAAAATATATCAGATAGCACAAAGTCTACTTTCTGCTGTTTTAACAGTAACAATACCTCGGTTAGCTATGCTATGGGGGCAAAGAAGGAGAAGAGAGTATAATGACGTATTGACTAGAGTAATTAACACTTTAGGTGTGTTAGTATTGCCTGCATCGGTTGGCCTATTAATGCTAAGTCGAGAAGTTGTTTTAATAATTGCTGGCCCCAAATTTTTACCATCTGTAAATTCACTTCGAATTATTACGTGGGCTATTATTTTCTCAATTTTTAGTTGGATATTTTCAGATTGTGTGTTGATTCCTGCTAAAAGAGAAAAGAGAGTTTTACAAAACACATTGATTACAGCAGTAATTAATATAGTTTTGAATTTCATTTTAATACCTACAATGTCATATGATGGTACTTCATTAAGCACAGTATTGGCAGAACTGAGTGTAATGATAATGAATGGATATTCATGCAAAGATATTATTAAACCGATTATATTTAAGAAGGAAACCTTAAAAAATCTTTTAGAATCGATTATCGGTTGTATTGGAATAGTAATTGTTTGTCTACTATGTCAATGGGGATGGGATTCTATGATTTGGAAAACTGTTTTTTCAGTAATATTATCTGTCCCTATGTACGGAGCAATTTTGGTTTTGTTGAAGAATAAAATTGCCATTTCAATGTTGAAAAATGCAATAAATATCATAAAAAATAAAATTTAGTTTTAAAAGAATTCAGGATTTTTATGTCAAAAAAAACGTTATCAAGTAATGAATTAAAAGCTATACACTCTTTAGAATTAGAAGCACTGACAGTAATTGATCAGATTTGCAGAAGACACTCTATTAAATATACTTTAATTGATGGATCATTATTGGGAGCGATTCGCCATAATGGATTTATTCCTTGGGATGATGATGTGGATATAGCAATGCTAAGGGATGACTTGGAGAAGTTTAAATTAATTTGTAAAACAGAATTACCTTCCAAGTATTTTTATCAAGATATGAGTACTGATCCAGAGTATTTATATTTGTTTGATAAGATTCGAATTAACAATACCTTATTTAAGGAGTCATATTTGGCTGAGTACAATATTAATCATGGAGTTTTTATAGATATATTTCCTGTTGATAATGTAAGTGATAATAAAAAAGAAGCTAAAAAACAATTTAATAGCTTTATTTTCTTAAGACATATGTTTATGGCTAAGTATTTATCTGTTAAAGCACGAAAAGGAAAAAAGAAAATAATTGCTGGTCTGATTAAATATCTTATTCCAAATAATACTAAAAAGATTAGGAATAAGGCCTTTGACATAATGTGTAAGTATGATAAAGAAAAAACTAAAAATGTTAGAATTTTTCCAGGTCCATACGTTAAAAAAAATGTGTATTGCAGAAAGTTTTTTGATGAAGTTGAGGATCATAAATTTGAAAATCACAATTTCTTGATTTCTAAATATTATGAACAAATGCTAGTAAATGATTATGGTAATTGGAGAGAGTTGCCTCCTAAGGATCAACGGGTAACTCGACATGATCTCGTAGATTTTAAACTTTAGGTGAAAAATGAAGATTGCACTAGTTAATACTGTTAATCTAGAAGAAAATGGTATATCTACATTCATCTTAAATAATAGTTATCTTTTTTCTAAGTGGGGAGAAGACGTAGCTATTATTGCTCCTAATAAAGTGAAAAAAGCCTTTAAAAAGAGAATAATTTCAAAAGGAATAAGACTAATCGAACTTCCCATGCGAGATAATTCGCCACAAATATACTTCTGGAAATTAATAAAAGTTTTAAAAAAAGAAAAATATGATATTGTTCATGTAAATGGTAACAGCACTACAATGTCAGTTGAGCTTTTGGCCGCATGGATTGCAGGAATCCATGTTCGTATAGCTCATAGCCATAATACAACTGCCGATCATACGAAGATAAATAAATTATTACGTCCTATCTTTAATTTGACAGTCAATGGACGTGTAGCATGTAACATTGCTGCGGGCAAGTGGCTATTTCATCAGAAAAAATTTTTAGTTATAAGAAATGGAATAAATTTGTCACATTTTCATTTTGATGAAAGTCTGCGAGAAAACTATCGAAAAACACTTAAACTTAATAAAGACGATATTTTGCTGGGAAATGTGGGAAGATTTAATAGACAAAAAAATCAGGTTGTTTTGTTAGATCTGATTAAACAGCTAGGCGATAATTATTATTTAGTCTTAGTTGGAAGTGGCGTGAATTTTGAAAAAATAAAAAAACGTGTCGATAGTGATGTGTTTTTGCGTAAACATATATTCTTCACTGGTGCAGTAAGTGATACTTCGGGATGGCTGAATGCAATGGATTTATTTCTTCTTCCATCTTTATATGAAGGGCAGCCTTATACTCTAATAGAGGCGACAGCGTCCGGATTAGATGCTGTAGTATCTAATATAATTTCTTCAGAAAATGATCTTGTAAGTAACATTTCTTTTGAAAGACTAGATTCTCCTAAAGATTGGGTCCAAAAGATAAAAATACCTATAGCTAACAACCGTGAACTAAGATCAAATTCATACTGTCAAAAGCTAAAGGAAAAGGGCTATGATACTACTGAAAATGCAAAGATGCTTTTAAAGTATTATAAAAAGAAAATATCACTTTATAAGTAATAAAGTGTATCTCACTAAAGTGAAGTGAGACCTAAAAATTAGACAGTTTAAAATACAGGATTAATAGAGGCTTGATTCCGATATTCTTTCGGAGTTAAGCCTTTTAATCTGCTCTTTATCCGTAAGCGTCAAATAACAGAGTGTATTGAAAAAACCGTTCTAGTTTGATTTTCTAGAACGGCTTTCTTCTCATATTCTCTATTTACACATCTTTTGAATCTCTTTTTGCCATGGCAAATAAGCTTCTAGCGCCTCCGAGTTTAAGCTCTCCTCGTTAGGCAGCTTTTGAAGCAGGTAATTTGAATATTTTTCTGGATCTAGTCCATGTCTTTTGGCTGTTTCAATCAAGCTCAAAATGATGCCGCTCGTCTGTGCACCGGCAAAACTTTGCGAGAACAGCCAGTTCTTGCGTCCCATCACCAGCGACTTGACAGCACGTTCGGCCATAGTTCCAAGCGGCCATCGAGCAATACATGTTCAAAGGTTTCCTGATGTTTTAAGGCATAATTGATTGCACGGCCGAGTTTGGAGCCGGGCAATACAGAAATCTCCTGCCGCCTGCACCAGTCAAAGAAGTCTTCCATTAGCGGCTTTAACTGTTCCTGTCGGGTTTGATATCGTTCTTCGCTGCTTAAATGTTCCTATTCTTTTTCTAGACAGAACATTTGCGTGCAGTATTTCCAACCCTGTTTGGCAATTGATTTATCAGAGGCATTTTGCGCTACCGCTTCAAAGAACTTTCTTCTCACATGGGCCCAGCAGCCAACTAGGGTAGCTTCAGGTAATCGCTGGTAAGCCTGCCACATGTCGCAATGCAAGAAGCCGAACCCGGGCTATGGTTTAGCGGTGCTTTAGGCACTACAGCCTTAATGATTTTGTCGTTCAGTTTTTTACTGCTGTAGTATAGGCACTTATAAGCATGTTGGATATGATCCAACCTTTTGATCTGAGCCGGGATAAAAAATAATTCTTTTCTTACCGGGTAAGCCGCTAGTAGATCTGCCTGTTTCTTTTGATGAGCCTGTCTTTTATAAGTAATAGCCTGAACGGCGGCATCGGGGACGCTCTCCGTCATCCGAGTCTTGTTTTTCCTCATCAAACAGGTTTAGCTGGCCGCTTAGCGGCATTTGTTCCGATGACTTGCCATAACGCTTTTGCGTTAAGTAAGCTACTTGTTCACGGAGAAGCTTGATCTCATCAGTTAGAGTTTGAATAGTAGTTGCTTGTTGAGCGATGATCTTTTCTAAGTTTTCTTCTGACATGATTGATAACTTCCCTCCAAATTTATTAGTTAAAAGAACACCAAAAAAGCACGCAATGCCAACTCTTAGTAGAAACTGCGTGCCTTTGTGTTCTTTATTTTAGGGTTGATTGCAAAACCTTTCATTAACCAGTCGACCTGCTCATAAGAGAGAGCCTGGACCTCGTTTTGATTCTGCGGCCAGCTCATCTTGCCGTTTTCAAGGCGTTTATACAATAGCCAATATCCTTGGCCGTTCCAATACAGGGCTTTAAAACGGTCTTTTCTGCCGCCGCAAAAGAGAGAGACCTGGCCCTGAAAAGGATCAAGTTTAAACTGTTCCTTTATTAGGCAAGCCAGCCCATCAATGCCTTTGCGCAGGTCGGTTTTGCCACAAACAAGATAGACTTGGCCCAAGTCACAAAGATTAATCATGATAAGACCTTTTCCAAGAGCTTATCCATCAATTCGGGATCTATACTGCTGTAGAAGTCTAGCTCTAGATCATTCTTCTTTAAACTAAGCAACAGATTATTCCGCGGTGAACGAGACCTTTGGGGTCTTTACGGCTGTTTGAGCGCTACAATCGGATGTTGTTTTTCGGACATATTATTAGCCTCCATTAATTTGATAAATTAATCATAGCCGAAGAAGGTGAAGAGGTTAATACACTCTGTTATTTGACGCTTACGATGGAAATAATCAATATAAACGTAAATTTAATGTTTATTATGAAGTTCAAGCAGTATATGCTAATAAAGATGATGAAATATCAATAGGCATTCGTATGTTTTATAGTAAACTAGAAAATGAAAAATTTCAGGGTGAATGTGTTCACGTATTTGTTCCTAACTATTACGATCATGATGATTCTAGATTAATTAGTTGGAAGGATTATAGGAAGATATATGGATATAGGTGTCAAAATTAACAACTGATATTAATGATTGTCAGAATTAATGCAAAAGCTCGTAGATTATTGTATTTGCGAGCTTTTTTAATGGTTTCAAAATAATTTTTAGAGAGGAATTATTTTCATGAAAATAAAAGATTTAAGAAAACTAATGATTTCCAAAAGATTAAATTTATTGTTAGGGTCAGGGTGCTCATCAGAAGCTATCCCGCTTATGGGATACTATCAAAATAAATATCCTAATCTGAATTTGGCAAATGATAAGTTGGAAGATAAGATTAAAAGTGTTAGTCAAGTATTATCATCGCATGACTATTCAAAAATTAAACGTCCAAAAAGCATAGATGATACTTTAAGAATATACGTAGCCTTTATACAAAAAGTCGTTGAAATACTAAATTTATCGAATGCTAGAGAAACTCCGAGAAGAGCAAATATATTTACAACAAATTATGATTTGTTTATTGAAAAAGCTATTGATATTGTATCTAGAGATTATCAATTTGTTGTTAATGATGGTTCAAGAGGTTATTTTGACAAGATTTTAGAAAGCAGTAATTTTGATCAAGTTGTTTCATATAAGGGAATAAATGATAATTATATTTCCGAAATACCATCTATTTCATTAATTAAACCTCATGGTTCTATGAATTGGGACGAAGATGAGGAAAATGATCGAGTTTATATTCGGAATACTGTAGCTAAAAATCCTCTAATTGTTAGGCCAACTGGGAAAGAATCAGCAGATACATTTAAACAGAATCACTTTTTTAGTATGCTGAGATTTTTTACAAATGAATTAGATAAACCTCAATCTGTGTTAGCAGTAGTAGGATTCTCATTTCAGGATAAGCACATTGCTAAAATGGTGAAGAGGGCCAGTGCAAATCCAGAGCTATTAATAATATGTTTTTGCTATTCGAGTGGAGATGTAGAAACTATTCTGAAAAATTTGCAGTTTGAGTTGGATAAACAGATCCCTAAAAATATTCAATTTATTGTACCTGAAAAAGATAAAGAAACTGTATTGGATGATGAGAAAAAACAAAAGTATAACGTACAAACTATAAATTGTGAACAAATAACGTTAGATGATGTAGTTAATTTTATGAATGGTGCATTTGATGAAAAAGATGATGAATAAAAATTTAGGGGTAATAGTTAGTGTTGACGGAAGTATCTCCCAAGTAGGTATGTATAAATTATCTAATGATCCTCAGATTTTGTGGCAAGGAGAACTATTAAATGGACCTAAAGTAGGTGCATTATTAACGATTTTACAAAACGACATTAAGATAATTGCCAAAGTAATCAATGAAAAGATTATTGATCAGCAAAATTCAGTTAAAAGTGAGGAGTTTGATAATAGATATCGTAAAAATTCAGTTAATAGAATAGTGAGTTTGAAGACCCAGGGGATTATAGAGGATAATCAATTTAAAGTTACCAGTAGTTACGTTCCAATGATTGGTAATGAAGTAACGATTACATCAAAGGAAGATATTGATCTAATATATGGTGTAAAAAAAGACGATCCTGTTATTTCAATAGGAAAGACGATTTTTGAAAATAAAAGGTTGAATATACCTATTAATGAACTGTTTGCTTCTCACATAGGAATATTTGGAAATACTGGTAGTGGTAAGTCCAATACACTTCATAAGTTGTATTTAAATTTGTTTAATAGTAAATATAAAGATGGAATATTTGCTAAGTCTAAATTTTTTATTTTCGATTTTAATGGTGAGTACAGGGGAGAACATATCTTTGGATTGGATAAGAGCCATAGAAAAATTATTAATTTGAATACTAGAGAAGATAATTCAGGTAAGATCTACTTAGATAAGACGACTTTTTTAGACGTTGATATTTTAACAATGCTTTTTGATGCCAAAAGAGGTATTCAAGCTCCATTTTTGCATCGTGCCCTAAATAAATATAAAGAACTAAAGACTAGTAGTGATGCTGCCCGTTTAGAGGTAGGATTATTAAAGTATATATTGAGAAATATGAGTCATTTGTCTCCCGATATTAGAGATGAATGGAAAAACACATTTGATAAATATTTGTCGAGTCAATGTATCAAAAAAGAATGTATCTATACGCAGAAAATACAAGAACAACTAGAAGACTTGAAAAATATTGCAATTAAAAGTACAGGAAATCTTGATGCAACAGGTGCTTCATCTTTTAAAAAGAGAGAATTTTATTACAATGGCATTTTTTCATCAGAAGCTGATATCTTTTTTGATGAATTGGTAAAAACGCTGACAATTTGTTATGATCAATGTTCTGTATTTGCTAAATTAAAGGCTTTTTTAGCCTTTCAATTACTTTTTATAGCTACAAATAAGAGTAATATAGAGTATTTAATTCCATTATTTAATAGAATTTTGAGTGTATTGGCTGATCTAGAGAACGTTGTAGAAGTACGAGATACTAGTGAGGTAAAGAAGTTTTACAAGTCAGTTAATATTATTTCGCTATTAAAGTGTAATCTAACTATTAAAAGAATAATTCCGATGATTTTAGCTAAGATGATATATAATATGCAAAAATCAGCAGTAGCTAATACTGGAAGTATAGAATCTACTACACATTTGATAATAGATGAAGCACATAATATTTTAGGCTCAATTAAAAATAATAATGATTACTGGCAAGATAGAAGACTATCCGCATTTGAAGAAATCGTAAAAGAAGGAAGAAAATTCGGCTTTTTCTTAACTATAGCCAGTCAACGTCCAGCAGATATATCACCGACTATAATGTCACAATTACATAATTTCTTTGTTCATAGATTGGTTAATGATAAAGATTTAACAATGGTAGAAAATACTATGCCTACATTAGACAAAACTGCTTTTGATATGATTCCTTCCTTGGGACAGGGAGAAGCTGTTTTAACAGGAAAAGCATTTCCAATTTCAATTTTTACTAAAATTGATCATGCAGCTAAAGACTTTAGACCTAAAAGTGATGATGTAATTTTAACCAATATTTGGAATGGTATTGAATAATGAGCTCACTCAATAAAAAAAGAACATTTTTCTTGTCATATATGGGTGAAACGTAAGTTGGAATAGTCTTGTTCAATATGAGACTAAATTTTTATGTTAAGGTGCAGTTATTGATATAACTTAGATATTTGTTAAGATGTAACTCCAATAATCTCTTAGTATGAAGTTATTGAAGATTTTAGTGTGATATAAAAAGTGAAAAATATTACAAAATAGAAAAATTGGGGGGTTAGTTTGATAAATTTACCAAAGAATATTACAAGTTTAAGCAAGTGTTGTTGACATAATAATTTATTTGGCTATATGATAAAACTGACTATAGAAATGATATAGAGAAGAGAAAATATGCAATGAGTGAAGAGCAATATAAACTTTATATAGCAAGTACACATGATAAAGACAATAATAGTAGTGGTGGAGCCGTATTACTATCTGATGATGGAGAAAAAATAGAAGAATTTACTGTAAAAAATAAGGATGCTGCTTCAACTTCATCTTTTGCTGGTGAAGTTCATGTATTGTTAAAAGCACTGAAATGGATTAATGACCAAAAATATAATCATATTTCTATTTTTTACGATTACGATGGAATAAGTAATTGGGTTTCCGGAAAATGGAATGCTAAAAAGAATTTCACTCAAGAATATGTTTCTGAAATTATAAGCTATAAAAATATTGATTTGAATTTTGTAAAAGTAGATAAAAAAGATTCAAATTACATCTATGCACATTCATTGGCAAAACGTGGTTTGAACTTAGAAAAGGAAAATAAAGATGGAAGTTATACTATAGAGGGAGTAAATAGGTCTACTGTAAAAAAGCTTATAAAAATTGTTAAGCAAGATGGAAAATTAAGTGTAGAACGTGGTCAAGAAAATGACCATTTGCAAACTATTCGATTTGCAAATGATACTGCTATAGTAACGGTAACTTTTTATAAAAATACTTATACTTGTTTAGTACAGGGAAAAGATAAGGATCTTATAAAACAAATAATTAATTATTTAGTTACGTATTTAAATAATACAGACACTGTTATTGACGCATTGGCTACAACAAATCCATCTATAAATAAGGATGTTGTTGAAAGAGAATTTCATAAATACCTTCCACATTATAAAGAATTATCTGAGAGTGAAGAAACAAATCAGATAATTAAAAATATGTTAAATCAGACGGTATTTAATTTAAAGGATCGAACTGAATGCTATGATTATACTTATAAATTGGGATCAGCATTAAGATTATCGGAGTACTTCTTATACAAAGCATTGGTATCGTGTATTTCATATAGAGAATTGAGGGATAAAGGTATTATTGATGTTAATAAAAGATTCCATTTTTATAAAGCATTTTCAGTAGTGAATGATGTTACTACTAACGAGTTTAATACTGGCGATTACCAGAGTATAAGTATTAATAATAAACAAGTTCAGCTTTTAAACGAACTGTATCAATATTTTGAAGCAGAACGTTGTGTTTATTTCCATATTGGAGCTAATACAGATAATATTCAGTGGATTCGTACACCAAAAGATTGTGAAACTAAATTAAAGCGTTCATTAGCTTTATTTGATAAGTTTTATGAACTAATTTAAATGATTGATTTAATAGGTTGGAAAGAGGGGGAGAGTAGTATGTTGGAATTTAAATTTAAAAGTGAAAGTGGTATAAAACAAGTTAAGAATATAAATGATAAAAGATTTGATGCCTTATTTGTATCATTTAGTCTGGACTCTCCTGATGCTTTATTAGAAAATAAAGTAAATTTTAAAAAATCTGGGTATGTAGTTGTTGATAACGGATATCAATCTGGAAATTATGAAAATAGATTTTGGTTGTTTAAGATAATAAATGGAAAGTTGGTAAATGAAAGAGCACATTACATTAGCTTGAATTTGGAAAACAAACTGAAGATAAATAGATTTCTATTTAAATATTTAAAAAAATTAAAGTATAGTGGTTATAACGATGATGATTTGAATCAAATTAAATTATCTGTAGCTTAGTTTTTAATTGTACTAAAATCTAACCTTTTAAGAGATTGGAAAAGTTTGTTTGTGAGTATTTTAAATTTTTTATTAAGTAAAAATTGTGCGTGAATAATTATCCGGAGTGAAGTAATGTTACGGGCGATAATAAGATAGGCTTATTAGAGAAATTCAAAAATGATTTGAGTGCAATTTGAGTCTGACAATGAAGTTTTTAAAAATACGTAAGATAAGTTTAATCAGTTTTGTAAAAATTATTCAGATACCGTGACAGTTGCAGAATTAGAGGATGTATTCGAAAAATTGATATTTCTTGATAATAAAGTTACGTTGACTAAACAACATGGTTAACTGACTTAGATGAACTTGAAGATTATTGGATTCATAGAAAGTAGATAGTAGGTGAACGCATCCCACCAGGGATGCGTTTTGTTACTGTGTAATATTGATATAATTAGATCGAAAGCGGCTATGACGAAAACGGCGCCAAGACTGATTACATTTCTTTGTTCGATTTTACTAAGGAAATCTACCGTCAAGCCGGTTACGACGTCAAAGTGACGCCAGCCGCTAACACCGAATACGGTCTGTCCAAAGCAATTCGTTCATTTAACTCACGCCTTGATAAGAGCAAGTTGATGGAAAACGACTTTAGGCCTTTGCCTGTATAGCTTGATGCTGTGAGTCGGTATCTCGAGATTTTGAAGAAGCAAGGTTTCTTTGATGAGTTGGATAAGTAGGATAGATGAGAAAGCATCTCTGTTGGTGGGATGCTTTTTTTGATACAAGATTTTGTTATATCCTATGCTCTTTTTACAGAAACTGCTATATTTATTTTAAATAGATACGAACGAATGATCGAAAATACTAAAATTGAAATAAGAAAGAGCAGTTATATGAAAAAGAAACTATCTACAGAAGAATTGATAGCCCATATTAAAAGCAAGGGTATAACATTTAATCATATGACAGAAAATGATGCCAAAAAATGTTTAAGAACTTTAAATTACTATTATAAACTTGCTGCATATCGAAAAAATTTTAAAAAGGATGTAAATGGAAAGTATGAGGACTTAGATTTTGCATATTTAACTGATCTTGCTGCTATTGATATGCAATTGAGACAGTTTCTTTTAGAGTTGTGCTTAGATGTTGAGCATGGTGTAAAAGTCCTATTATTAAATAGAATTTCTGATTATTTGCCTAATGAAGATGGATATAAAATTGTTCAAGATTTTAGGAATGGACCAGATTATGGCTCACGTCAATATGAATTGACTATTAAGAATCTAAAAAGTAACCAATATTTGAAAGAAATGAGTAGAAAATATTCTCAAAATCCACCAGTTTGGGTGTTCTTAGAGATCGCTTCATTTGGTGGATTAACAGCCTTCACTGAATATTTTTGTGATAATAGAAAGAATACCAAAAAGCTTAAGAAAATAAGTTCACTTTTACGTTACTGTAAAAATATAAGGAATGCTTGTGCCCATAATACACCTATATTGGTCAATTTGTTCTCTAATTCGGATAGATTGGATCAAAGACCAAGGGCTATTCAAGGAATTTCTAATAATATTGGTATTTCAAATCAAGATACGTATTATGAAAAAATGGTAGATCTAATTTCTTTGTTTTATGTCCATAAATTAATTCAAAGTAAATTATTAGGAGAGTTTCAATATAATCAAGGTCAAAAATTAATTCAGAGATTTCATAGACATGATTGGTATAAAAAAGAAGAAAATCTAACTAAATTTATTGAGGACTTATCTATTTTAATTGAATACTTGAAATAATCATGTATAATAATACATAAGGAATCAGCGCTAATGACGTTGGTCAACAAGGCTTCGTGCTAAGTTGATTCAGGTTTTAAGCATCATGCACTTATGTGTGTGGTGCTTTTCTCATTTTTATAGGAAGTTAGAGAAAATTATGTGGTAATAAAAACCTAGCCTTGTTGATGTGAGGCTAGTTTTTTATGTTACCATGAATCGCATAATGTTTATTGGTATAATTTATATGTTTATTAAGTCGTAGATAGTGTAGCTGGCTCCGGCAATCTCCTTGGTTGAGGTTGGTGGGGCTTTTTTGTGATGATGAGAGTGAATTAGGAACGATAAAGGAAATATTATGTTATTAACTAAAAATACTAGTAATAAGGATATTTTACAAGAAGTAAAAAAAGTGGAACGTATGATACAACAAATGAATTCATCTTCTAGTTCAAAAATTATTGATAGTATTTTAGTGTTTGTTTTAATAATATTTATTGTTTATTTTGCATTTAGTAAAAATAAAATTACATATATAAAGAATTTTTCACTACAATTTTGGATAAAGACAATAAAAGAAATCACAAGCATAATTTTCATTCCTTTAGCAATGACAATTACTCAGAGTGGTGAAATGCTATTTCTGTTGATCGAATTTACGATAATTTATTTAGGGTTGCAACTCATAGAAGAAAGCTTGAATATGAATAAAAATAATATGTTAAATCATATTTCGATTAGAGCTGAAAATTTAAGTAAACTAGTAAAAGAAAAGAATCCAATTAGCATAAAAAAGGTTACACGAAATATAGAATTTTATGATGAAGATGGTAAAACATTAATACGGGCTATAAAAGAAGAAGCTGTCTTTAAAAAAGAAATTATTATTAAGTCTTCAAATCACTCAAATAAGATATTAACTTATAAGGAGTGGAACCCAAAAACTTTTATTTTTAAACGAAAGGAATTTGATGAGACAAGCACTGTATATGAGACACAAGTAATTCCTCAGGATATAGTAACACCTGGTAGTGAAGATACTAGTATTAGAATTATTAGAACTAAAAAGAAAAATGGTTCACAAATTAGATAAAAGTATCCCGAATAGGGATGCTTTTTAGTTTAATAAAATATCTACTTTTGTTTTCTTGAATGTATGAAATAGGTAAATTAGGCCATTTCATGCAACAAATTAAAACTAGGCAAAATACAAATCAAGAGCTAAACTGTACATACAAATTTGAAAGGCTATGAAATGAAGATGGAAGAGCAAAATAAAGCAATTGGGAAAAATTTATGCAAGATACGAAAAATTAGAAGGTTTACGCAAAAACAACTAGGTGAAAAAGTTGGTACGACAGCAGCTACAATTGGTAATTACGAAAGAGGGGATCGATATATCCCTGGATATTTGATTCACGACTTGGCTCAAGCATTAGATGTACCTGATCAATTTATATCTGACTGTATACCATCGGATATTCGCAGAAAAGATATTGTTAATAGTACAGCTCAAGAATTATTACAAAAAATAGCGGCTCCTGGATCTTGGAGAGTACATGAGGTAAGTAAGCAGGTTCAAACTCTACAATTATTGCATGAGTTGCTTAAAGATGATTATGAAGAATTAATGTTAGAGGAAGAAACTAATAGTGATGAAGTTAATAAAATAAAAGAAAAAATTTTTTGGTTATTTGAAGATTTATCTATGGATGGTACATTGAGTGATAAATTCAATGATTTTGAGGAAAACTCCGATGTATTGTATTACACATCTATGTTTTTCTTTGATTATCTAATTGAGCAAAAAGGTATAAACAAAGAAACGAATTTCTTTAATTGTAATTCTTTTATTAAGAAGGCTCAGGATTTAATAGATGATGAAGGTTATGCCGGCGATATTATAGCTTATGAATATGATCATGGAGTTTATGATGATTGAATTAATGAATTTGGAGGAGAAATTAAGAATTGAATATAAGTAATTGGATTTCAGTAATAAGCATAGTAGTATCATTGCTAATTGCAATATCATCATGGATATATACTGCATGGACAACCTGGAAAAATAATAGACCTAATGTTGTTGTTTCAATTAGACATTATCGTTTAGCTGACTCTATGAGTAGATATTTAGTAATAAAAAATTTTGGAAAAGTAACTGCCGATATAAAGAATGTAACAGGTAAGTGGCTGACAGATGGAAATGAGAAAATTGATTTATCTATTTGGAAGGATACTACGCTTGCACCAGGTCAGGATGACACGATTTATTTGCCCGATGGGATAGACGGAAAATTAAATGTTGAAATTGAATATTTTAGACATAAGAAACAAAATAAAAGAAATAAATTTAAGGATACATTTACTTTCAATATCAATAAAGAGTTTGATCTAGAATTCAAGATTAAAGGTGGAAATAATGAAGAAACATTTTTAGCAGAAATAGCTAGAACTCTTCAAGAGATGAAAAAGTAGTGGAAGGTACAGATATAGATGGATGGAAATAAACTATTAAATGAATTCATAAAACTAAATCGTTCTTATTTTTCACCGCAGCCATTTGTGTTTTCAGCAGTAGCTATATTTATTAGTCAATTTGTAATGGCAAAGGATTGGATACATAGTAAAATTGGTGATTTTAATTATTTTGGATATTTTGTCGCAATTTTAATACTATTGGTTGGATTAGATTTGATCATTAATAGTCATGTATTTAGCTTTAGAAAAATTACTACGGTTACGTCTTTGGACACTTGCTTGTATGGGGCGATATGGGTACTAATAACTAATGCATTTCTATTTTGGTATCAGGGAATTAATAATAAACTTTTTTTGTTTTTTCAAATTGGAATAATAATTATTCTTATAGGGTATGAATGCTATAGACTTTATAAATTTTCTAAAGTAAAAGATATAGAAAATGAGTTAATAAATCTTAATCAATTATTGAATGCAAATGATATATCCGTAAATGAAAAATTTCCAATTATAGTTGATGAACGAGCGGTTGACTATGATTTATTTGATAGGGATGCTGTCAAAAATGAATTGCTAAATGCAATTAAATGCTTTAGTAGTAGCCATTCTTATACTGTAGGACTAGTAGGAAAATGGGGCTCTGGTAAAACTACAATATTAAATTTAGCAAAAAAGGAAGTTCAAACAACTCAATCTTCTGAAGATTCTCAAGAAAATAAAATCGTATTTATTAATGCTCCTGGTAGTAATAATACGGATTTTAATTTGTGGCTATTTGGTTCTCAAGAAGCAATGATTAAAGGAATGTATGAAACGATTTTATCTGGTATGGGAGTTAAATACAATTGGGCTTTTAATAATAAAACTTTAGAAAATGTGGCTAAAGTAGTATCCGGTATTCCAAAAGTTGGCAATATGGTAGGTTCGGCACTTCCTATAGATTCAGCATCATATTTAGATGTAGTTAAACTAAAAAATAGATTAACGGATTATATCAGAAGTACAGGTAAACATTATGTTATGTGCATAGAAGATCTAGACAGAGCTGATGATGACCAAGTTGTTCTGTTTTTGAAATTAATCAATACAGTATTTGATTTACCTTGTCTTACATATGTTCTTTTGTATGATAAAGAGCGTTTGGATAGAATATTGAGACATACTCAAAAAATGAATGTTTTGTATTCAAATAAAGTAATTAATCAAGAGATTACTATTCCTACTATGCTGGACAAGGAAAAGTGTTGGGAATGTTTGCACAATTTACTTGAGTTATATGGAATACCGCAGAATAGATTGAAAGAATATGATTTTGTTTTAGATGTCATTATTAATAATTTGTCTAGTGTGCGAGATTTAAAGAGAATTATTAATTCTGTATTTGTTATATTGGCAGATAAAGATAATTTTCAATTAAATCTACCGCAATTGTTGGCGATACAATATATTTATTTTAGTTGTCCTAAACTTTATAAAGAGATTAGTCATCATAAAGATGAATTTACTTATAAAGTTAAATATAGTGATAGTATTACATACATTCCGCAAGTAATAACACCTGAAGAGAATAAATATTTTAATGATATAGCTCCAAAATATGTTTCATATATGAATCTGCTAAAAGGCCTTTTCTATAAAATTCGAATTTATAGTAATAATAAGATTCAAAATACAGATAAATATAATGATGATTTGAGAAAAATATCAATAGAAATTCCGGATTATTTTAATAGCTATTTTTTGTTAGATGATACGGATGATATAAGAATAGTAAGAAAAACTAATAATTTTATAGATTTAATTAATAATACGGAAGATATAGATTCTGTATGGCAAAATCTTATTAGTAAAAATGATTCAGATACAGTTAAAGAAATGTTGAATAAAATGAACATATTTACTAATAGAGATATTATTACTGAATCAAAGAAACGGGAACAGTTAGCTGAAATACTATTTAATAGCATAGATGTTAATAAAAAAGAAAATATTAGTTGGCTTGCTTCAATTGAATATTCTATTTTAAATATTGTTTCTGAATTAATTGTTGAATGCGGTGAGAAAGATTTTTCTGTATTTAGGAAGGCGATTCATGGTCGATATAATATGTTAAGTGCCATTGCAGATATTGTATATTACATGAAGCACACATATAGTGGACTTAACTCAAATATAGATGATATGCAAAAGGTATTCGATGAGATGTGTAAGGAGATTTTAAATAATACTGTAAATTTATATAGTGATTATAATTACTCTTTTGGAAATACATATTCTTTTTATGATTATTGGGATCAAAAAGACGATAAAAATATTTTAAAATATTTAAATAAGATTGTTTCATCTAAAAATGTATATCGCATATTATTTGATACTTTTAGCTTTACGGTTAATGAAAGTGATGAATATGGATATAAAGTTAATAAGCAAGTATATGATAGGATGCAATTATCTCAATTATTTAAACTAAATGATCTATTAAACGAAAAGCAAGATATGAACAATGATCAAAAGAGAGTTGTCGATATATATCAACGTTACATTTCAAATGAAGAAAACGCTTTTAGTTATTATGTGGATGAGATAAATCCTAATAATCTATAATTTATTTGGCATAGTTAAACTACTCCCACCAACATGTGCAAATATGATTTTAATAAAGAACAATTTTTCTAGTATCATAAGCATGAACGTGTATTATGGGGGATTAAATCATGAAGATTAGAAAAGCAATTATTCTTGCTGCAGAGCTCGGAACCTAATTTTTGCCTGCAACTAAAAAAATCAACACTAACCTGTTTAGGCTGGCGTTTTTTTAGTGCGTTGAAATTTCCCCATTTTTACCAGACTAATCAGGTTTATACTAAACATAAGTAGTAATAAGGAGAAAGAAACATGAAGATCAAAAGAATTTTAGCTTTTTTAGCAGGGATATTGTTGGCTGTTTCAGCAATTTGGGTAACTAATTAACCCGAGCAAGTTAGCGCATCTGTTTTTCAAAAGACTACAGTGCCTAAGAAGTTCCGCGGCACTTGGTATTACTATGTTGGTAATGGAAAAGTTGAGGCCTTCAAGATTACGCGTACTAAGATTAATTTATCCGGCTATGCTGATGGCGGTAAGGCGAGAACTTACAAATTTACTAAACGGGCATATAATGCCAAGGTCAGTTCAACGGTTTCCAGCTCACACCAGTTGATTAGCAGCAAGGGTAATAGAATACGAATGAGCTATCCACGCAGTGAAACAACAGCTGCGTATGTCACTAATAACCGTAAAAAGCTCTGTGTATTTGTCACTACTTGGCCGAACACGTATTATAAGAGCAAATCCGCAGCCAGAAAAAACTATAAAGCCGACAGAAGCATGAGCAGAAGAAATAAGCTTTCTAAGTTGGTTTGGGGTTAAGTAGAGGTTTTACAGTGGTTGTAGGACTGAGGAGTTGGATAGTCTGTTTGTCGAATATCTTGATAATTGTAAATAACGCATGTATACTATAGATACTTACAGATCAAGTTTAGAGGCACTAGGAGTAGGTTCTAAACTAAACAAAACCTTGATATAATATTTTTTACGAATATTGTTATCAAGGTTTTTGTTTTGGAGATAGATATGGAAAATAGTGACAGACCCTTTCATACTTTGGAAGAGCAAGTAAATCTTTTAAAAGGAAAAGGAATAATAATTCAAAATGAAGATTATACCAAAAATGAATTGATGAAACGAGGCTATTATAGCTTAATCAATGGTTATAAAAATCTTTTTCTTAAAAAGAATGAACATGGAGTGGCACTTATTCCTCATCAATATATTATTGGAATAAGATTTGAAGACTTTGTAAATCTTTATGAATTTGATAAGAAACTAAGAGCAATTTTATACAATGGATTACTATCATATGAAGCTAGTTTAGGTGCAGAATTAGCATACAGATTTTCTGAGTCTTTTCCAGAAAACTATTCATATTTAGATATTAATAATTTTAATCATGATGAGCATAATACTGTGCAGGTCTTGAAAACCACGAGCTCCTTAGCAAATAAAATAGAGCAGGAGAGTCGTAAAAGAGGAAATAATGCAATAAAACATTATTTAAATCATCACGATTGTATTCCTTTGTGGGTATTGACTGAATTTATGACATTCGGTGATTTGAATTATTTCTATTTAAATTGTAAAGAAGAAATAAGACAAAAAATATCACGAGATTTTACTCAAAGATATAAAATCACTTATAATTTGAGTCAAACAAATGCGATCATGCCAGAAATTATAGAACATATTAATCATATGGTTAATATGTTTAGAAATGCAGTTGCTCATAATGAAATAACATATTCCAAAGTTATAGATAGAGGCCCTAATATGCGGTCTATCAAGAACGTATTAGGACAGAGTGAGTTACCAATTCAAAGTCAACCAGGCGTATTTGAATTAATAATTAGTCTTCGGTTAGTTCTTGATAGAACTGAGTATGTTACTATGAGTGATTCTATAAAGAAATTGTTAACCAATGCTAATAATCAATTTAATTCTCAAATAAATGAGAAAATTTTAAAGTGTATGCACTTTCCTAATGATTATGAGTATTGGATATAAACATAAATGCTAGAAATTAAAACTGATTCTCTGAAGACCGGTGTTTTACACAACGTAATTACGTAGAAAAGGGCAAAGCAATATGGAAGTGTCTGATTACGATTGGCGATTATATAGAAGCTTGCTTCCCAAGTGGCAGGAAAGATATATGGCTAAGCTTAATAAAGAGTATATTGCTCTCTTAAGTGAAAACAATAATCCTTCGACTAATTTCTGGAAGTTGAAAAAAAGAATCCGTCAGGATGCCAAGTCGCCAGGTGTGGCTATTGATATCAGGCGCAGTGACTTTTTTGTAGAAATTCTAAGTCTAATGAACGCCGGTGTGATTAACAGGGAAGATTTAGCTGATTTTAGTAAGGAAGTAACGAACTGGATAGACCAGATTTTGGAGTGGAATGATTGAGAGTTGAATAGTCCCTTGACACTCATTTTGTTGATTAAAGACTTTAGGAAAAAAGGTATGGTTGTTAAAGGCGACACATTGGGAGGCCGATAGAAGCATGAGTAGGAGAAATCGGCTTTCTAAGTTGGTGTGGGAGTATTAAGAGCTGACAGAATGTGGAAATGGATCACTCTAGATTGATATTTACTAATACAACCAGTAAAATATCACTAATCTAGTTTATTGATTGCTATGCAATCGCAAAGTGGGGTATACCTTCGGGTATATCCCATTTTTGTTTATAGGGATTTTGCTTTAAAACCCGGTTTTTATTAAAATATAGAAAGATCAATCCCCTTGCTCTAATGGATACGTCCTATCGCAAGGGTTATTTTTTAACCATAGATAAAAAAGTTAATAGCATGAGGAACGGACGATGAATTCACTCGAATACAAAGGATACAGAGGAACGATTGAGAAGGAAAATGGCATTCTTTTCGGCCATGTTTTGGGCTTCAAGAATACAATTATTTCTTATGAAGGAAATAGTATTGATGAGTTAAAAGACGATTTTCAAAATGGTATCGATGATTACCTAGAAAATTGTCGTATTAATGGCGAAGAACCGGAAAAGGAAAATGATAAATTAGCTAAATCCGAATGGAACAATATTTTTTCCATGGAGTTAGCCTAATACAGGGGGCTAAGAATTAAAACCCTGTATAACTTTACGTGGGACAGTGGTCCCTTGGCACTCATTTTTTGGTGAGTGTCTTTTTTGTTTTTGAAATCTAATTACAAGTGAACTTTCTATCCTATATGTAACAAAGTTTCACTATACAATAGGATAGCAATTGAAATCTTTTTATAATTTAACTTTACAAAACACATGTATGATACTAATATTTAAGTATAGAAAGCGATTACATAAATCTTGCAAGGTCTCTAAATGCTTTTAATAATGAAATATTGTTACTTTTTATAGATAGAGGATAACATCATGGAAGAGAGTAAATACCAACGCTTGAGTGATGAAATCTATGCTCAAATAGGTGGCATAGATAATGTTGAATCTCTTATTCACTGCATGACTCGGCTAAGAATTAAAATACGCGATATGTCAAAAGTGAATATCGCTGCGTTAAAGAAAATCGATGGTGTTTTAGGTGTTGTAGAAGCTGACACTCTTGAGGTTGTTCTTGGTCCAGGTGTTAATACCAAAGTAGCCAAGATTATGAACGATGAAGCAGGAGTTAAGGAAGGCGAGAGCTTCCCAACGAATTCTTATCAAGCTAATAAGAGTGAGGTAGAAAGAAAAGCTGCCGAAGTTCACGCAGCTCATAAGGCTTCTCTTAAGAAGACTTGGTGGAGAGCTGCTTTACAGCATATTTCAGCAATTTTCGTTCCATTAATTCCAGCCTTCGTTGGTGCCGGTTTGATTTCTGGTGTGGCAGGTATTTTAAGAAACATGCTCACCGTAAAGATGTTGCCAGTTTCTTGGAACTTGGGCGTCACCGTCTTATCAATGATCGCTAGTGCGCTTTTTGCCTACTTGAACATTTATGTTGGTATTAATACTGCCAAGGAATTTGGCGCTACACCAGGCTTAGGTGGCATTATCGGTGGTATTGTTTACTTGCCAGGAATTGTCGCTCCGGTAACTATTCCTAACATTTTTGACGGCAAGCCATTGGCTGCTGGCCAAGGTGGTATTATCGGAGTCTTGCTAGGAGTATGGCTATTATCTTATGTTGAAAAATTCTTCCATAAGCATATAGCTGACTCAGTTGATATTATTTTTACACCATTCCTAACTATCCTAATAATGGGGTTATTCACAGTCTTCCTCATTATGCCATTAGCTGGCTGGTTCTCAAACTCACTAGTTGGTGCAATTAACTGGGTACTTAAAGTTGGTGGACCTGTTGCTGGCTTCATCCTCGGACTATTCTTCCTACCAATGGTAATGCTCGGTTTACACCAGATTTTGACACCAATTCACTTGGAAATGATTCAAAAGATGGGCTTTACCCCATTGCTTCCTATCTTAGCTATGGCCGGTGCTGGTCAAGTAGGTGCCGCTATTGCCTTGTGGGTAAGATGTCGTAAGAACAAGCAACTTGTTAACATGATTAAAGGTGCCTTACCTGTTGGTATTCTTGGTGTTGGTGAACCATTGATTTATGGTGTTACTTTGCCATTAGGTCGTCCATTCATCACTGCATGTATTGGTGGTGGTATCGGTGGTGCCGTAGTTGCTGCCTTTGGTCAAGTTGGCGCAATCGCTATTGGGCCTTCAGGTATTGCTTTGATTCCATTAATCGCTAATAACATGTGGTGGGCTTATGTCATTGGACTTTTGTCCGCATATGCTGGTGGTTTTATTGCTACTTACTTCTGGGGTGTTCCAAAGGAAGCTATGCTCCCAGATGGTCAAGAAAGTCCTGTAGTTGCTGAAAGAAGAACAGCTGAAGAAAAGGCTACTAACTTGGATATGAAAGCTTCCAACACAGCTCAAGTTTCTCAACCTGTTACTCAAGATATTGAAGCTCCAGTTTCTGGACAAATTGAAGGTTTGGAAAAAGTTAATGACCAAGTATTTTCACAAAAAATGCTCGGTGAAGGTTTTGCAATTGTCCCATCAAATGGTTCAATTGTTGCCCCAATAGACGGCAAGATTGTCAGCGTTATGTCTACTAAACATGCTTTGACTATGACTTCTGCTAAAGGCAATCTTGAAATTTTAATCCACCTTGGAATTGATACGGTAGAGTTGAAAGGTGAACCTTTTGACATTACTGTCAAAGAAGGCCAAGAAGTTAAAGGCGGTCAAAGTCTTGGAACAATGGATATTGATCAGATTAAGAAAGCAGGGAAAGACCCAGTTGTAATAATGACCGTAACTAACAAAGAAACTGTTAAGGACATGAAATTATTGCAGTCTGGAGAAGTTAAAGCAGGTGCTCCTGTTCTTGAAGTTACCAGTAAGTGAGGAAAGCAAAATGGCAATAAAAGATTTAACTACTGAGCAACGTAATCCTGCCTCCATGCATATTGACACTGTTTCTACTGCAGAAATGGTCAAAATTATGAATGAAGAGGATAAAAAAGTTGCCATCGCTGTTGGTACTCAAGATGCTCAGATAGCAAAAGCAATTGATGGAGCGGCTGAACGTTACAAAAAAGGCGGTCGTTTAGTTTATATCGGTGCCGGTACAAGTGGAAGATTAGGCGTCTTAGATGCAGCTGAATTGGTACCGACTTACGGAATTAAACCTGAAAGAGCCATTGGTTTAATTGCTGGTGGCCAAGGTGCAATGTACAAGGCCGTTGAAGGTGCTGAAGATGACACTGATTTAGGTGCAAAAGATCTGAAAAAGTTAAATCTGAATGAAAAAGACACGGTTTTAGGTATAGCTGCTAGCGGCCGTACTCCTTACGTAATTGGCGGCCTTGAGTATGCTAACAAAGTTGGTGCGCTCACTATTTCAATCGCCTGCGTTAAAGATTCTGAAATTGGTAAACATGCTAATATTGCAATTGAAGCTGTAGTTGGTCCTGAGATTGTCACTGGTTCTACTCGTATGAAGGCAGGAACCGCACAAAAGATGATCCTGAACATGATTTCTACTGGGGTCATGATTAGGCAAGGGAAGGTTTTTGAAAATGTCATGATCGATGTATTACCAACAAATTCAAAATTGGTTGACCGAGCAGGACGAATTATTTCAGCCGTCACAGCTGCAACGCAAGAGCAAGCTTTGGAGGCATTAAAGAAAGCAGACAATGATGTCCCTCTTGCCATTACGATGATTAAGACTAAAACTGATAAAGCTGCAGCTCAAAAGCTACTTGAACAATATAATGGCAATGTTAGTGAAGTTATCAAGAATAACTAAAATGAAGCCAAAAAGTGATACGCTTTTTGGCTTTGTTTTTTAGAAGGAATAAGTTATGTTAGGATTCTCGCTTTATTTAAATGAAGATATTACCCCAGCGACTGAACAATATATCAATCGTTTGAAGAAATATGGTTTTAATGGGATTTTTACCTCAGTACACATCCCTGAGGAAGATTCTCAGAAATATCGAGCAAGATTGCTTAGTTTGGGCAATTTAGCTAAGAAGAATAATTTAGATGTAATGGTTGATATCGATCAGGCTAGCTTAGAGAAATTGAATATTTCGTTGAGCAGCTTAGATTCTTTGAAAGAGCAAGGAATTACCGGACTAAGAATTGATGATCGATTGGCACCTGAACAGATAGCTGATTTATCACAGAAGATCGAAATTGGCATAAACGGCAGCACTTTTACAGAAGAAGAACTAAAGCAACTAGTTGCCTTTGATGCAAAAATGGAGAGTATACAAGCTTGGTTCAACTTTTATCCTTGCCCTGATACCGGAATTAGTCGTCAATTTTTAGCCGAGCAAACAAAAATGTTTAAGCATTACGGCATGAATGTTCAGGCATTTTTTGCTGGGGATGAAAATCTCCGTGGACCATTACATGAAGGTTTACCGACACTAGAATATCAGAGGTATTATGACCCTTTAGCTAGCATTCTAGAATTGAAAGAATTAGGAATCGATTTGCTTTATTTAGGTGATCCCGGCATTAGTGAACGGTCGCTTAACCAAATTAAAACCTATCAAGATGAAGATAGTCTTGTTCTTTATACAGAAAGAGCAGAAAATGCTTCTGAAGAAATGTACAATTATATCCTGGGAAAACATAATCAACGCCCTGATCCGGCTGAATATGTGGTACGTTGCGAGGATTCGCGAATGCACAGTGTGCCAATGATTACTCCAGAGAATACGATTTTAAGGGAAAAAGGAAGCATCACTTTAAATAATCATCTTTATCAGCGATACGCAGGAGAAATTCAGTTGGTTAAAGATACGCTTCCTATGAATAAGAGAGTAAATGTAGTTGGAAGAGTTACCGACGGTTCTCTTCCTTTAGTAAATTTGATTCAGCCAAGTCAGGAGTTTTATTTATATGAAAAGTAGTGAATAACTATGCAAAACATTTTTTCGATAATCAATGGTAAGAAAGCGCAATTGCCTAAAAAAGAGCAACTTTTAGGGGAGTATATCATTGCTAATCCAGAAAGTGTTATTTCTTCCTCAATTCAAAAGCTTTCTAAAGATACCGGGATTAGTACGGCGACTATTGTGCGATTTTGCCGAGAGATTGGTACTAATGGCTTTGGCGATCTAAAGCTGCAGCTGGTTGCCGCCAGATCAAGTGCAAGCAATAATGATTATCATGAATTCGATGCAGGAGAAGGCATCGCTGCAATCAAGAATACAATGGCCGCTCGTTTTAAGAGCGTGATTGAAGCTACACAAGGTGGGCTGAATGATCAAAGTGTGGAAAAAGCTATTCAAAAAATCAACACTTCCGCTTCGATTCTAGTCTATGGAGCCGCTGCTTCTGGTCTAGTAGCCAATGACATGTGCCAAAAGTTTATGCGAATCGGCAAAAATATCAGCTATATGCCAGATTTTCACGTTACTTTAGCCAAGTTGGCCTCATTTACAGCAAACGATTTGTTAGTTTTGATTAGTAACGATGGTAAAACTACGGAAATTAGTGATTTGCTAAAAGTCGCTGATGAATTTGGCATCCCCACGCTTCTTTTAACGGCTAATCCGAGAGCATCAATTGCCAAAAAAGTAGATTTGGTTTTATTAACTCAAGATATTGGGGAGCCGGCCATTAGATCCGGAGCTACAACTTCTTTGATCAGCCAACTTTTTGTGGTGGATGTGCTTGTTTTCTCATATTTATCAACCCACACCGATGAAGTTCTCAAGAATTTGAAGAAGTCCAATCAGGCTACGGATATTCATAAAAATAAGAGAAAGTAGTTAAAGCAAGATTTAATTCATTTGCAAGTAAACGTACACCGTTAACATGTGCAAATATGACTTTAACAAATGACGAAAACCCATTATATTTTAGGTAATAATATAGCTATTTATATATTTGGGGATTAAATCATGAAGATAAGAAAAGCTATCATTCCTGCCGCAGGGCTCGGTACTCGCTTTTTGCCTGCGACTAAGGCTTTGCCTAAGGAAATGCTGCCAATCGTTGAAGAGGCAAAAGCTGCAGGGATCGAAGACATTTTGACTCAAACCTAGAGCTTGAACAAGACTTGGAAGCAACTGGCAAAACTAAGCTGCTTAAGTTGACGCAAGACATCACCAACCTCGGGATTAACTTGTACTACACGCGTCAACCACATCCTGCCGGCTTGGGCGACGCCATCTACCGCGCACGCAATTTTGTCGGTGAAGAACCTTTTGTTGTTATGCTCGGTGACGATCTGATGAAGGACAAAGTTACGCTGACCAAGCAGCTGATTGATGAGTACGACAAGACGCACGCCTCAACGATTGCCGTGATGAAGGTGCCACACGAGGAAGTCTCCAAGTATGGTGTGATTGATCCTGGCGACATGCTGGATAAGGATCTTTACAACGTTAAGAAGTTCGTCGAAAAGCCAACCGTAGATAAGGCGCCAAGTGACTTCGCTATTATCGGTCGTTACTTACTGACACCCGAAATTTTTGACATTCTTGAAAATTCAAAGCCCGGCCGCGGCGGTGAAATCCAATTGACCGACGCTATTGATACCCTGAACCAAACGCAACGCGTATTCGCCCACGTGTTCAAGGGCCAACCCTTCGATGTCGGCAACAAGGAAGGCTACCTCGAAACCTCGATCCAACATGGCTTGCGCCACCCCGAAACGCATGATGCTTTGAAGCAATACATCATTAATTTTGTCTTGATTAAATAGTGCTTAGGCTATATTTTTGGTAAAATCATTCATGAAGGAGTTCTTCTTTCCGTATTGTTTTTATGTGTTCAAATCAATCATACGGGAAAGGAACTCCTTTTTCTAATATTTAAAGAAATAACTTTAAGGAATCATTCATCCTTACACAAACTATTTTACAGTCCCACTAGTCAAGACATTAAGGAAGTTTGCTTTAACTGAAATCAGTCCAGGAGATTATATACCAATCTTTCAAAGAACAAATTTAACAGATAAAATTCACGAAAGTTTTGGCTTCAGATTAGACCGAGAGTTAATAACACAAAAATATTTAAAAAATTTTAACCAGACCAAAATTTAGAAAAAGTGCGCACTTTTTTACTCTCTATAACTGTCAAACTCGGGATTAAAAAACGTCACTAAATTAAAAATTACAAAATATACAAATAATACCGTTAAAAGAGTTGAATATCGATGGCCACAATTCGTTAAACAAGGCTACAAATATAGTGCTTGGCTAGCTGCAAGAAGTATGAGCTTTTCAAAAACAGGAACGCTAGAATTTTAAAAAAATAAAAATGTAAAATCACTAACTTTATTTGGTTATTGAACTATAATTGTTCATGTTTTATACTTTGCTTAATAAATATTATTTAATTTAATTCGAGGGGTATAAAATGAGATCACGTAATGTTAATGGAATCATTACTAGTTTAACTGCAAGTGCATTAATGGGACTATTTTTAACAAATGTCCAAGTTAAAGCAGATATGCAACAAGTTCAGCAATCAGTTGTTCAAACTACTCAGCAATCAGTTGTTCAAACTACTCAGCAAGATTCTGATTCACCAAAGCAGTCATCAACTGTTTCTAACACCGAAAATTCAAAGGAACAACCAGTAGTTAGTTATACAGATCACCAGTCAAAGCCGAACAATGATAAATGGTCAAATCCTGCTAACTATAAAAACGACATTCCTGTACAAATTTTAGGTATCAATGATGTACATGGAAATATTGATACTACTGGCAAAACTTGGATTGGTTATCGTTCATATCAAAACGCAGGTAATGCTGCTAGATTAGCAGGTTATTTAAACAATGCCGAATCTGATTTCAAACAAAAAAATCCTAACGGTACAAGTATTAGAGTTGAAGCTGGTGATATTGTCGGAGCATCTCCAGCAACCTCTTCCCTTTTACAAGATGAACCTACTATGCATGCACTCAAAGAAATGCATATTGAAATTGGTACTTTAGGAAATCACGAATTTGACAAAGGATTAGATGAATTTGATCGAATTTTAGAAGGAAAAGCTCCTAAAAAGGGACAATTTAATCAAGAAGAACAGAATTATCCTCACGAAAATTCTGGTATTCAAATTGTAGTTGCAAATTTAGTTAGAAAATCTGATGGACAGATTCCATTTGGCTGGAAGCCATATTTAATTAAAGAAGTAGAATCAAACGGTAAAAAATCTAAAATTGGTTTTATCGGAATTGAAACCACAGATCTGCCTAAATTGACATTTGCTAAAAATTTGAAAGATTATGAAGTGTTAGATGAGGCAGAGTCAATTGCTAAGTATGATAAAATTCTGCAAGATCAAGGCGTTCACGCTATCGTTGTGCTAGCACATACTGGTGTTGAAACCTATAAAGGAAAAACTGAAGGCGATGCGGTCAAAATTTTACAAAAATTATATCGCATTGATCCTGATAACTCAGTTGATTTATACATTGCTGCTCACTCACACCAATACGCTAATGGTGCCGTTGGCAATACAAAAATTGTTCAAGCTGCAAGTTTTTCAAAAGCATATGATGATTCAATCGGCTATATCGATCCGTCAACCAATGATTTTGTAAAGGGCAGCTTAGTCACACATGTTTACCCTGTTATGTCATCAACTGATGACAAGGATATAAAGGCTGATCCAGATGTAGAACAAGTTATTAAAGATGCTCAGCAAAGGACCTCTAAGATTACAAATAGTGTGATTGGTAAAGCTGAAAAAGCAAAAGACATTACTAAAGATCTCAATTCAGATACTGAAAATGAAGTTGGTGATCTAGTAGTTGATGCTCAACTTGCAGAAGCTAAGCGTGAAGGAATTGCTGCAGATGTCGCATTAACTAATGGTGGTGGCGTGAGAAGTGACTTAAAGGTTGACCCAGATGGTTCAATTAAATGGAAGTCTGCACAAGCTGTTCAACCATTCAGTAACCAACTTCAAGTTTTTGAAATGACTGGGAAGCAACTCTATGACATACTTAACTCACAATATGATGCAACTAATGAAGATCGTTATTATCTCTTAAGTGGTATGCATTATGTTTATACAACTCAAAATGATAAAGCATTTCCAAAGAAAATAGCTGTTCTTTATGATAGTAACAATCATCCAGTTGATCCAAATAAAGTTTACCGAGTAATTACCAGTAATTATTTAGTTGACTCAACTAAACAATTTAAAGGTGCCAAAAAGATGGCAGATGTTGGTGTTGACACAGATATTTTCGTTAATTATCTTAAACATCAAACAGAAGCAGGTAAATTAATCACTGCCCCTATACTTAACCGTAAAAAAGAAGTTACTCCTGAAGAAGCTAAGCTATTAATTAAGGAAGCACAGGATGAATTAAATAAATTGACCAATAGTTCTTCTGAAAGTAATGTAGAGTTGAATAATAGTGTTGATTTAGTTGATACAAATTCAAATAACGATTCAGACAATAAACAAATCGATGTTAAAGAAGCTAACCCAGCAAATGATACAAAAATCACATTAACTCATAATGCATTTGTATATGATAAAAATGGAAAGCTTGTATTAAAGTTAGGAAGAAATATCTTCTTAAAGAAAGGATCCTATATTTATCCTTTAAACAATGCAAAAAAAGTAACCATTAACAAACACGAATACTATCAAATTGGTGAAAACGAATTTGTCAAAGTAGCAAATACTGTTGAAAGAAACACAAAAGTTTTACATTTAAAGCATAATGCATTTGTATATTCTAAATCAGGAAAAGCAATCAAAAATGGAAAGAAAAAGCTTCTATTGAAGAAAGGTAAACAAGTCAAAGTTAAAGCCAATTTTATTGTAAAAATTGGTCATAGTAAATTTTATCAAATTGGAAAAAATCAATTTGTCAAAGTAGCAAACTTTTAATAAGTAAAATTTCAAAGCGAGAAATGACACTAAAAAGTGTTGTTTCTCGCTTTTTTCATGGACAATTTTAGTTTATTGGTATTAATTTGATCCTGATATCAGCATTAATTTGATCAAAAAGATTTACATACTCAGGGCCTACAAAACCTATAACATTACTTCTCGCCTCAAATGGTAGGTCATGTTTAACCAAATATACTTCCCCACTGTAGCGAGCTGCAAGTCTATTTTGCATCACTATACTCCCTCGATGTCTAACGATATTATGTCGGATTTCAACGTTGGGCTTACGTGGTAACAATAGGCGGGTTATATTTTCAGGTTGATCAGGCCTTATGTTAATTTCTTTATTATATAAGTGTTTATATTCAGATAATAAGTTACATGGAATTGTAATTATATGGTTCTGTAGATACTCATTAATATATTTCAAAGTTTCAACAGTCGCTTCGCTGTCACCTATAAATACGTTATCAACTTTAGCTTCATGTAATAATTCAATTGCAGCAACATATGGATTCATACCTCGATGTCGTTCTACTGTTGGTAATCCTTCATATATCGGAAATCGTTTAACTAAATCACCGACTACAAAAGCGCTTGTATGTAGTCCTTCCTTTTTTAATAAGTTTTTTTTGAAACTTTCCCATCCAAGTCCAGTATCAGCATGAGGATAATAATTATAAATCAAAGCAATTTTATCCAAATTTATATTTGCTTTGCGTGCTTTAGACAAATATGTTTTTGTTATTATGCTAGCATTCAAAAATATCAAAAAATCTTTTTGCAGCTTCTTTACTAAATCTAAATTATCAAATCCATAATCTAACCTTAAACTACTAAATCCCATTCGTTTCAATTCATTATAATCATTTTTCTTAATTTTCAGCTTTTCAAAAGTAAGTGGTGAAATATCTGGAATTATTTCTAGCCCATATTCTTTACTCATTTCTAAAAGCCGGTGTAATTGATTATCCAAATTAGAATAATCTTGTTCAGAAATTTGCAACGAAGTAAAAACATACCTAGCACCTGCTTTAGCAGCATCCTTTATATATTTTTCATCAAAATCTTTAAAATAAACCGAAATACCTGAAACTGTCAAATTTTATGTGTAAATAGATCTTTCCCTTAGATTGATTTTTTAAT
>OODN01000257.1_pt1 | contig 39462 bp, 29 predicted proteins | sample 1671651 | NCBI WGS metagenome assembly OODN01 (sample SAMN06348178, study PRJEB24527) | human gut metagenome | biome: human gut; feature: ankylosing spondylitis patient; material: feces | host: Homo sapiens | place: China | collected 2015-10 | reverse complement strand
CGGCCGCCTAGCGTCACGCGGCTGTGAGAGAATCGGGGCATGACTAATAGTGAGAACTCCTCGACCACGCAATCCCATGGCAAGTTGATTGCAGTGGTGGTTGCCGCAGCTGTTGTGATTATCCTGGCAGTGCTTTCGGCCTTTGTGTGGCCGGGTTGGGCCATCCAGAAGAATGATGGCACCTCCACTACCACCCAAAACAGCCAGCAGAAAACCGAATCATCCGAGCCGACCAAGCCGACCATCGACGCCACAGCTTTGCCGGATGATGCCAGTGAGCTGTTGAAGGCCATGCCGGGCAGCGTGCTGAATTACGCGCGTACCAAGGCGGATGCCTCCACGACGTGGAATTCCGCGTCGCCGCTCGAGGAGTACACTCTGACCTACTCCACTGGTGATGCCGCCAAGGATGTCACGCTGGTCGCCGCGCAGTGGTCGTCGGCGGACAATGCCAAGACCCAGTACGATGCGTTGGTCGCTGCGCAGACCGGCGATGAGTCGGCATCCGGCAACGTCAAGGTTTCCGGCAACGTCACGGGCGCGTACGTGGTGAAGGCCGATGCCTCCAACAGCAAGAACGCCGTTGCCATCTGGCAGAACGATACCGTGGTCTTCCAAGCTACCGGCACCAAGGAAGCGGTCGATCGCTTCTACCAGAAGTTCCCGATGTAGCATCTAGTATCGGCTGTCAGCTGCTGCACAAACTTATGAACGTTGGGGCATCCACATTGCTGATGTGGATGCCCCAACTGCGTTCAGGGCATATGCGGACTATCGGCAACATACTGGTTCCCTCTGTCTGGCAACACGTGTATTATGGTGCGAGTTGCAACTTTTACGATTAATCGAAATGGAGGCTTCAGATGGGTTCTGTCATCAAGAAGCGCCGCAAGCGGATGAGCAAGAAGAAGCACCGCAAACTGCTGCGTAAGACCCGCCACCAGCGTAAGTAGTCTTACCTGCAATCAGGGCATTAGAAACCCCGTGATCGTTATGGTCGCGGGGTTTCTCTTTTGCTTGGCTCTTTGCCTTGTTCGGGCAACAGTAAAGCCCGCACCTGCGATGTGCAGATGCGGGCTTGGAAAAGCTTAGTGATGTGAGACGATCACTTGTTGGCGTTGGTCATCACGCGCGGGCCGTTCGGGTCGCCGACGATGACCTTGTCGACCATGTTGAGGAACAGGCCGTGCTCCACCACGCCGACCGTGTTGATGAGGTCTTCGGCCAGCTCCTGCGGGTGATCGATGCGCTCCAGGTGCAGGTCCACCACGAAGTTGTTCTCGTCGGTGCGCACTTCCTTGCCGTCGGCGTCAAGACGAAGCACCGGCTTGTAGCCGCGGGCCTCGAACTTCTTGATGACTTGGCCGGCACCGAACGGAATGACCTCGACCGGCAGCGGGAACTTGCCGATGGTGTCCACAACCTTGGACTCGTCCACGATCCACACGATCTGGTTGGAGTTGGTGGCCACGATCTTCTCCCACAGCAGAGCAGCGCCGCCGCCCTTGATGCCGTTGAAGTTCTTGTCGACTTCGTCGGCGCCGTCAATGGTCACGTCGATGTGGTCCACGTCGTCGATGTCCACGATCTTGATGCCGTAGCTCTCGGCCTGGGCCTGCGTGCGGCGAGACGTGGTCACGCCAGTGAACTCAAGACCTTCCTCCTGATGACGGCGGCCGAGCTCGTCCACCAGGAACTTCACGGTCGAACCAGTGCCGAGGCCTGCGATCATGCCGTTTTCAACGAGCTTGGCGGCTTCGATGCCGGCCGCCTTCTTCAGCGCATCCTGCTGTGCCTTATCCATGGTTTCTCCTTTGCCATCCTTGCCTCCGCCGCACGGATCAACGGCGTGAAGCCTTATCTCCTATCCTAACGCGAATGAGCGATTTTGTGTCATCGTGTCCGATTGCGGTACATATTCGTGTGTTTGGGTGTCAGTGTCGTACGAATGGTGCGTTGGTGATGGTCAGGTTGCCGTCGCCGTCCACATAGCCTTCGATTTCGATGCTGCCTTTGATCGGCATCGGCTGCCCGTTGAAATACGGGCTCGTTTTCGGCGCGGGGGAGAAGGTCAGCGTACCGGATACCGTCAGCCCGCTGGGCTTTGCGGGGGGTACAGGTTGCGTTGATTGTACAGGTTGCGTTGATTGTGCCGCTAAGGGTGACGAAGACTTGGTCTCCGGCCTTGCGGCATCCGTCTGATCCGTCGCCGCAGCCGGCTTGCGCAAACTTGCCGCATCCGCTTTGCCGTCCAATACCAATTGCACGTCTGGAGGCACATCGGTGCCATGTGCGTATTCGGAGCCCAGCAGCGACTGCCAGCCTTCAATCGGTAGATAGCCGTCGCGCGCACCCGAACGGCAATCGCCCGCATAGGTGCGTGCCAGTTCATCGACCAGCTCATTGCCTTCGTTGCCGGCGTGACCTTTGACCCATCGGAAATCCACCGGGCCAGGGCGTTGTGAGATCTCACGGTCGATCGCCTGAATAAGCTCTTTGTTCTTCACAGGCTTTTTCTGCGAATTTTTCCAGCCGTTCTTCTTCCAGCCTTTGACCCACTTGGTCGAGCAATTGATGGCGTACTGCGAATCCGATTCGATGAGCAATGGCTCAGGGCCCGGATGCGCTCGCAAAGCTTCCAACACTGCGCACAGTTCGCCAATCTGGTTGGTGCCGTTGGTCGCGCCGCCGGCGTCGTAGCCGTGGTCGTCGTGCTTATGGCCGGGCTTGCCGCCGGCGTTCTGCTCATGATCGGCCCAGGCCCAGCCCATTGGCCCGTTTGGATTCCCTAATGCGGAACCGTCTGTGGATACTGTGATAGTCATGTTCTCCACCCTAACGCAAGCTGTGCAATCTCTTGCTGAAGTGGGGCTGCCCAGCGCGAGGCAAAACAACGTAGTGGAGGGTGTGGATAACATCACACCTATTGACTTTGCTTGAAAAACATGCCATCGCGCGTGAATAGGTGAGCGCTCACAAGAAAGACAAGACATTTCCTCTCTGCGGGTGAGGCCGGCAACAATGGCGCATCCGGTATCTGGAATGAGAATAAGGGACTGTACAAAACCAGTGACGGCAACATCGAAATCCTCAAACCAGAGGCGGACAGCGATGGTTCGACCTCCACGGCCGCATCCAAGGGCACCATGCTTATCGCAGGCAACTCCAAAACCGTGGCACTCGGTCCAGGCGGCATGGCCTTGGCTCCCGGCCTGCCGCTCGGTCTTGGCTGGTTCATCCGACACCGCTTAGGATTGGATGCCTCCGACATTCTGGACCGTAAGCTCGGCTTGAAGTAACGGCTGGTTCGGACGTGATTGCTGTCACGTACGGATCATGACGACAGCGCGAAGGTCCTCATCGGTTTACGTCGATGAGGACCTTCGCGCGCATTAGGGGAGTCTGTTGCGGGCTGCGCTACGCGGGTCATGCTGCGCGGGCGTGCTATGCGAACAAACTACGCGAACAAGTCGTTCAGTGCCTCGGCAATCGTCGGATGCGTGAACACCATATCGCGCAACGTGCTGGCCGGCGCGTCAAGATCCATCGCCAACTTGACGATATTGATCACCTCGTGCGACTCGACGGAAAGCAGCATCGCACCCAGAATGCGGCCAGTATTGCGTTCCACAATCGCCTTCATCAGACCATCCGGTCGCCGCATTACCTGGGCCTTCGGCACAGCGGCCACCGGCAATCGCTTGACCACATAATCCAATCCAGCCGCCTTCGCCTCGCGCTCATTCAATCCCACGCGCGAGTAAGGCGTGGCGAGGAATGTGCTCGACGGCACATGCTTGCGGTCCTTCACCGTGTACGGACGGTCGGAACCATTGAGCTGCGACCACACCACGCGATAGTCATCCAGCGAAATGTACGTGTGCTGCGGGCCGCCGTTCACATCGCCCAGAGCCCAAATGTCGGCTGCTGTGGTGCGCAGAAGCTCGTCGACTTTCACGGCACCGCGTTCGGTGAGCTCCACGCCAGCTGCCTCAAGATGCAGTCCCTCGACGTTCGGCGTACGTCCGGTGGCCACCAGTACCGCGTCGGTGGTCAGGCAGAATCGGGCTTCAGCCGGCTCGGCGAACCGCGGCTCGCCATCATCTGATGGTTTCGTTTGAACGTGTGACATCGTGGCGTGATCGGTCGGGTTGCTAGTGGGGCTGGTGGTTGTTGTAGTGTCAGTGGCGCCGGTGGCGTCGGTGGCACCGGTGATATCGGTATGAGCGTTCCCGGTGCCGGCGGGGGTGGAATCGCAAGCTTGCGATGCGCCGCGAGTCATACCCTTCACCGCAACGGACAACCTGACGCCGCCGTCAGCAGCAGGCGCGATGGCCTTGGTATCCGCGTTGAACAGGAACTTGACGCCCTGCGCTTCCAACTGTGCGCGAATCGCGGCCGCCACATCCGCATCCTCGCGCGGCAGGAACTCGGCATTGTGCTGCAGCACGGTAACCGCCGTGCCGAAATCGGCAAACATCGAGGCAAACTCAAGTCCAATGAATCCTGAACCGATAATCACCAGTCGCTGCGGCATATCGTCGAGATCCATCAGTCCAGTGCTGGTGTAGACGCCGGGCGTAGTGTGGATACCGGGAATATCCGGAATGCGCGGCGTGGCACCGGTATTGATGAAGATCTTGCTGGCGGTCACGGCGATCGGGCCCTCAGCGGTGGCGATTTCCACGCTATGAGGGCCGGTGAAGTGAGCGCGGCCGGTGATTACGGTGATGTTGTCTTGGTCGGCGAGCTTGTGATAGTTCTTGTCGCGCAGCATCGAAGTGACGCGGCGCTTCTCCTTGATAGCAGCCTCGAACGCTGCTTCGCGGGTTTCGGGAGTACTGTTCGCGCCATCCCGCCGCGCCTGTTCGGCGGACAAAATCAGTGACTTGGACGGCAAGCATCCGATATTGATGCAGGTGCCGCCGTACATGTCGGCGCTTGCCTCGGCGACGACGACCTTGCGGCCGGCTGCACTGAGCTTGGCAGCCAAGGTTTTGCCGCCCTTGCCGAATCCAATGATCAGGGCGTCGGTGGTGATAGTGGGGGAGGTGCTGGGTGTGCTGATGGCATTGGGTGTGCTGATGGACATGGTTACTTCCTTACGTATTCGAGTGATAAGAGTGCGTTGTGCTGATGTGTTGTGTGCCGTGCGGCGTCTGTTTTCTTCTTTGACTGCCGAAGCGTTATCGACTGATGCTGGCTAGGGGAAACGCGCGGGATTATTAGCCTTTGCGCTCGCTGAATATCTGTTCGGTGATGTCGTGGATGGTGGTGTGTTCGAGTTGTTCGAGGCAAGTGCGGTTGAGACCGGCATAGATGTCGTTCATCACTGCGCCCATTGAAGATGACACCAGACAGTCCTCGTGTACGTCGCCCGGTGTCCAGTTCACTTTCACAAAAGTGGTGCCGGTGGCTTCCGCTACCGCGCGCAAAGTGATTTCGGCGGCGGGCCGGGCCAGAGCGTACCCGCCTTCAGCACCCTCTTTAGTGGCGATGAGTCCGGCTGAGGCGAGCGGTCGCATTACTTTGCGCACGCGCGCCGCATTGGTACATATGTTCTCGGCCAGGATCTGACTGGGCAGGTGTGTGGCGCGATGGTCAAGGTAGACCAATGCGTGCACTGCCAGTGAATGGTCGCCGTTCATGAAACGACCTCCTTACCGAGTCGATACTGTAGCTATGATGTGTACAGTTATGATACTGTAATCATATCAGATACAGTTAGTGTGTCAAATCGGGGTTGAAGAGGTGGATGACTATGTGTATAAGTGAGGTGTCCACATGGTTATCCACAATGAATGTGCGTAAGTGAAGCTAGGACCACATACCTCGAATCGGCTTCCGTTTCCGCACCCACTACCCATATGGTGGTGTCATGAACAGGATGACCGACGGCATCACCAACTATGGAGCTCTGCCAGGCTCTATATACGATCCGCCTCCGGAAGAATCGGAGACAGTTTTTGTTCCGCCCGAATTTGCGGGGGCATTTTCTGCTGACTCGAAATACCCGACTTTTCGCGACTCGCCATCGCCAAACAGTGGTGCACATGATTCTGCGGCGGCACCGACCATGAGCGAAAGCCTCGCCCAGCGCAGACGCGACATGGTCGCACGCTGCACTGAGGAAGCGAAACGGGCGGGCAAGAAGCTGCTTTTCGGCATGACCACTTCCCTCGCTCTGCAATCCGTACCGATTCCCGCCGATTGCGACCTCGACTCGGCCAAGCTGCACACTGTATCCAGCGTTAAGAGCAAGCGGTTTCGTACACGCCATGCACCACTGCAAACGCATATTTGGAAACATGCGGCTAAAGCCGCCAATGTGGAAATGAACCAACACGTGTTTGCGCTGGACCTGTTTCACGTATGGGCTCAACTTGCCCCGTATGTTTCTTTTGAGTCTCTGATTGTGCTCGGGGATGCCGTCATTACTGCTACGAGCAAACAGCCAGTATTGGCTAAGGATCGTGATGCTGCTGCAATCTATCAGGATCTGGTGAAGTTCGTGGAGCAATTTACCCGATTCAGAGGGCGCCCGTCCTGCGTTCGAGCATTGCCTCTGATATCACCTGGTGCTGATTCGCCCAAAGAATCAGAAGAACGACTCTCTCTGGTGGCGCATGGGATTCCACAGCCGGTTGCGAACTATGTGGTGCCGGACGCGGCTTTTGCATCTGGAGCTCCCATAACGTTGGACTTAGCGTGGCCAGAGTTCAAGGTCGCTGTTGAATATGATGGCGATCATCATCGTACGAGTAAGACTCAATGGCGCCGTGACCAAGAGAAAAGGGGCATGCTGGTCGGGCGGAGATGGCTGGTCTTCATCGCCACGGCGGCAAGTATCGCTAACGAGGATACTCGTGCTGAATTCGCTTTCAACGTGGCGAGGGCGCTTGCTTCGCGCGGTGCCGTATTCGAGTTTCATGTAGTTGCCATGTCTCTTGAAGAGTTGGCGCAGAGCCTGCTGTGACCATGATGTTCGAAACGGACTGATGTAAAGGCAATATTTGTACGACCTGTTGTTGTGGTGTGTGCTTGATATTGCATGCCGTTCGATTGCGATGCCTCGTAGTGATGGATTTCGTGAATGACTAGTGTTCGATTGTGGAGGGAAATGTGTCATAGTGGTCGATTGGGGGTGTTGTCGGTGCATTGAGCGTGGATTTGCGCCAATGGGTGTGGGACGCTACGCGTGTTTTGCCGATTTTTGCGTGGCGTCCCACGGCCCCTCGGGTAATGGCTGTGACGGGTGTGGCAGGAATGGCGTCTTTCCGGGGTTTCCAGTTTGAGTGTGTGGGATGGGGAAAATGTAAAACGATTGACTTAGCTGTTGTCCCACGCTTTTGTGGGATGGCAACTCTGGAATGGGCAAATTCGTCGTGGCGTCCCACAACGATGTTAAAACTCGACCATGATGCAAGCCGACCGAACGCTTCGGTGGTCATCTGGCCGCTGTGACCCCACAATGATGATGGGAAACTCGGTCATAATGTAGGCAGGCGAACGTTTCGCGGTCATCTGGCCGTCCTGCCCTGCAGTGATGTTGAGAAAATGCAGTCACGGTGCATGAGGAGAACCGTTGACCTGCGTGTTTCAGTGGTCGCGAACTGCATATGCGCTAAAAAAAGCTCTGCAGTGGATTGTATGAATCCAATGCAGAGCCTTATTAGTTGCGGTGAACGCGACTAACGCAGCGATTTCACTCGCTCAGGGCCTTGTCTACCACGACGGTGGCCTCGTCGAGCACCTTGTCCAGAGCCTCGGGGGAGACGAAAGACTCGGCGTACACCTTGTAGATGTTCTCGGTGCCGGAGGGGCGGGCGGCGAACCAGTTGTCCTTGGTGGTGACCTTCAGACCGCCGATCTTGGCGTGGTTGCCCGGTGCCTCGGTCAGCTTGGCGGTGATGTCTTCGCCAGCCAGCTGCGTGGCGGCCACATCATCACCGGTCAGCTTGGCGAACTTGGCCTTCTGCTCCAGCGTGGTCGGGGTGTCGACGCGCTTGTACCAAGACTCGCCGAAGCGCTCGACCTGCTCCTGGTGAAGCTGGGCCGGGTTCTTGCCGGTCTTGGCGGTGATCTCGGCAGCCAGCAGGTCGGGGATCAGACCATCCTTATCGGTGGTCCACACGCGGCCGTCCTTGCGCAGGAAGCTCATGCCGGAGCTCTCCTCGCCGCCGAAGGCGACTTCGCCGCTGAACAGCGGGTCCACGAACCACTTGAAGCCCACCGGCACTTCGATGACCTTCGCGTTGATCGATGCGGCCACGCGGTCGATCAGGGAAGAGGAGACCAGCGTCTTGCCCACGGCTGCGCCCTCAGGCCAGCCCGGACGGTTGCCGCCGAACAGGTACTCCACGCACACGGCGATGTAGTGGTTCGGGTTCATCACGCCCCAGTTCGGGCAGACGATGCCGTGACGGTCGGCGTCCGGGTCGGTGCCGCCGACCAGATCGTACTTGTCCCAAGCGCCGGCGTTGAGCTCGTCGACCAGGCCCTTCATGGCGTACGGGGAAGACGGGTCCATGCGGATCTTGCCGTCGTGGTCGATGGTCATGAAGCGCCAGGTCGGGTCGACCTCAGGACGCACCACGCCGATGTTCAGGCCGTACTTCTCGTTGATGAGCGGCCAGTAGTTCACGGAAGCGCCGCCGAGCGGATCGATGCCCAGACGCACGCCGGAGTTGCGGATCACGTCGAAGTCGATGACGTTCTCCAGGTCGTCCACGTAGTGCTCGCGGAAGTCGAAGCCCTCGACGTACTCGGACTTGATGGCCTCCTCGTAGGGCACACGCTTGATGGACTTGAAGTCGCCGAGCAGCTCGTTGGCGCGAGCGGCGATGGCATTGGTGGTCTCGGCCGGAGCCGGGCCGCCGGTGACGGGGTCGTACTTGAAGCCACCGTCGGTGGGCGGGTTGTGGGACGGCGTGACGACGATGCCGTCGGCGAGGCCCTCGCCCTCGAAGCGCTGGGTGCCGTCGGCCGCACGGTTGTGGGTCAGGATGGCCTGGGAGACCACCGGGGTGGGCACGAAGTCGTCACGGGAATCGACGCGTACGTGCACGCCGTTGGCGACGAGCACCTCGATGGCGGTCTTCTTGGCCGGGCCGGACAGCGCGTGGGTGTCGGAGCCGAGGTACAGCGGGCCGGTGACGCCGGCCTTCTTGCGGTATTCGGCGATGGCCTGGGAGATGGCGATGATGTGGGCCTCGTTGAACGAGGTCTTCAGGGACGATCCGCGGTGGCCGGAGGTGCCGAAGATGACACGCTGCTCGGGGACTTCGGGATCGGGGACGAGGTCATAGTATTTGCCGATAACCTCATCGACATTGATCAGATCTGCTGGGGTGGCGGGCTGACCCGCATTGTTTGCTACCATGCTCCCTATTCTGCCACGTTTTTTCGCCACGTTGGGTACGATTATGTTAAGAGTTGTCAACTTTTGTGCGAATCGTGTGCCGGTTGTCTAGCGCTTGGTCATTTCCTCCTCGATTTCCTCCAGCGACTTGCCGTTGGTCTCGGGCACCAAGCGCATCACGAACGGGATGGACAGGGCCGAAAACACGCCGAAAATCGCGAACGGGCCGCCCACATTGTTGCCGAACGCATCGAGCAGCACGAGGAAGAACTGGGAGACGATGAAGTTGCCCAGCCAGTTCGCCGCCGAGCCGAAGGAGGAGCCGATGCCGCGCACGCTCAGCGGGAAGATCTCGCCGATAAGCACCCAGGCGATCGGGCCCCACGAGACCGCAAAGCCGAGGATATAGAAAGCGATGAGAATCATCGTCGGCACGGCCAGCACGGCCACGTCGCCCACGAAGTTCATCACGGCGAGCACTGCGAGCGAAACGGTCATCACGATGGAACCGAAGATCAGCACGCCCTTGCGCGGGAAGCGATCCATGATAAGCGTGGCCACGATGGTGCTCACGAAGTTCACCACGCCGATGCCCACCGACACCCAGATTGCGTCGCCTTCAGGGAAGCCGAAGCCTTTGATGAACACCTGCGGCAGGAAGTAGATCACCGAGTTGATGCCCACGAGCTGCTGGAACAGCATGATACCGATGGCGGCCACCAGCGCCGGACGAGCGATACGGAACAGTTCGCGCACGCCACCCTTGGTGTCCTGTGCGGCCACGGCCTTGATTTCGTCCAGCTCAATCTGCACCTGGGTCTGATCCACGTCCTTGCGAATCAGCGTAAGCACTTTGAAGGCGTTGCAGGTGTCGCCCTTGTTCACCAGATAACGCGGGGATTCGGGCAGCAGCAGGCCGCCGAGCAGCAACAAGGCGGCCGGCACCAGCGCCGAACCGAGCATCCAGCGCCAGTCGCGGATGCCGAAGAGGTTGTGGTTCAGGAATCCGAGGTTGGAGGCGTAGGCCAGCAGAATGCCGAAGGTGACCATGAGCTGGAAGAGCGTGGACAGCGAGCCGCGACGCTCCTTCGGCGCCAGTTCGGCCAAGTACGCCGGGGTCAGGGCAGAAGCCGCGCCGACCGCGAGGCCCAGGATGATGCGGGCGCACACCATCATCGCGAATCCGGTGGAGGAGGCGCACAGGCCTGAGCCGAGCAGGAACAGCAGCGCGGAGACGATGAGCAGCTTCTTGCGGCCGAACCGGTCAGACAGCGCGCCGATCGACAACGCGCCTGCGCACGAGCCGATCAGCACCGAGGAGGTGATGAAGCCGGTCTGGGAGACGCTCAGGCCGAAGTCTGATTCGATAAGCGGGGAGGCGCCGGAGATAATGCCGGTGTCGAAACCGAACAGCATGCCGCCGAGCGCGCCGAAGGTGAAGATGAATGCGCTGTTGAGCGGGAAGCGCGTGGAGAAGCCGCGTGATTCGGCGGCTTCGAGGTCCTCGATTGCGTTTGCTGCCGCGTTTGTGGCCGCGTCCGCCACCCCGGCCACGCCGGTTTCGATGGTTTCGATTGCGGTGGCCGCTGCACCGGTTGCGCCGGTCTCCTGTGCCGCGGATGCCGTCTGCTTCGATACGGGTGATGCCGTCGTCGTCATTGCCTTGTCCTTTCGCCGTTGACGGGCCGTGCCTGCCGCGTGGCCCCTCTGCCGCATGCAAGGTCAGGCTTCGATTGCCTGAAGTCGCCCGAAAACAAAAAGACCTGGAACAACGTGGAATTCGCATATTACGATACGCAAATTCCACGTCACTCCAGGTCTTGCCTCATTTTGAGTAACAACCCTGCTACGCAACGTGTGTGAAAGATAGGATACGACTTTCTCGGTCGCGACACTCCGAATAGGCGGCAAAAAACGATGATTTTTGACAACGATTGCAGGATTCTGCATGGTGGAATGAAGTCGGAATGGGCGCTGCGGCAAATACGGAGAACGGGTGCGGCGGAACACCATAGCGGAACGCTATCGCGGAGCACCGTAGCGCATAGTTGCCGTTTCGCGATGCTTTGCCGGCATTGCCGTGCTTTTGGGGCACCCAGCGCCGATAATGGAACACAGTGGCATACGGCAGCAAGGAGGAACCGTGGCGAACGCATCGAACGCAACGCCTGCAGTGATTGCGGCGTGCATCGTTGATGCCGTCGGCGGCTCCGCGAACATCACCAACCTGACCCATTGCGCCACGCGACTGCACTTCGAACTGGACGACGCCGGCCAGGTCAGCCAGCACGGTCTCGAATCCATCCCCGGAGTCCTCGGCGCATTCCCGCGAACCGGCAATCGTTATCAGGTCATCATCGGCGGAGCGGTCGCCTCGGTGTACGAGCAGATCGTTCGGATGCAGGCAGCGCGATTGACTCCGGCAACGCAATTACCATCGGCGGCGTCGCGGCCAACGCAGTCCGCGCAATCCACTCAGTCAACGCAATCCACTCAGTCAACGCAATCCACTCAGTCAACGCAATCCACTCAGCCTACGCAGCCTACGCAGTCCGCGCCGAACCTTTCCGACGACGTCGCACCATTGCGCGATACCGACACCGAGCAGAGTCACGGCCCAGCCAATACATCCCGTCACTTCATGCCTCGTACCATCCGCGAGTGGGGCAGTGCCGCCCGCGCTTGGGCTGCCGCGTTTTTCGACTACCTGTCCGACTCGTTCCGCCCGATTCTGGGTGTACTGCTCGGTGCCTCGCTGGTCATCGCCATCGTCAACGTGATCGTTGCACTCGGCATCGTGCCTGACGGCGAGACCTCCGCCGGCTGGATACTACTCAAGGCGATTTGGGAGGGTGTGTTCACCGTTCTGCCGATTATGATCGCCTACAATGCGGCCAAGAAACTGGACGTCGACCCCTGGCTCGGCGGCGCGATTATGGCCGCGCTGATGACCCCGCAGTTTACTGGCGTGATGTCCGGAATGTCCGGGACGTCCGTATCCAGCGCTCTCTCCGGGGAGATTCAATGCTCGGCCACCGCCACATTCGGCACCGAAACCTGCACCGTGTCGGCGTTCGGCATACCGATTCAACTCAACGACTACAGTGGCAACATCTTCGTACCATTGCTCATGGCCGCCGTGCTCGCCGTGGTCTACCGCGGGCTGAAGCGCGTCATTCCCGACAGCGTACAGCTGGTGTTCGTGCCATTCCTCTCACTGGTCGTCGTTTTTGCGCTCACCATACTGGTTATCGGGCCTCTGGGAATATGGCTCGGCAGCGGGCTGGGAGCGGCCACAGCATGGCTTAACGCGCACGTGCCATTCCTGTTCGCGCTCATCATCCCGATGCTCTACCCGTTTCTCGTGCCGCTCGGTCTGCACTGGCCGTTGAACGCCCTGATACTGATGAACATTCAGACGCTCGGCTACGACTTCGTCCAAGGTCCGATGGGTGTATGGAACTTCGCCTGCTTCGGTGCCACCGCCGGCGTACTCGTGCTGGCCGTACGCGGCAAGGATTCGGCCATGCGGCAGACCGCGGTGGGGGCGTTGCTCGCGGGATTGCTGGGTGGCGTTTCGGAACTGAGCCTGTACGGCATCCATCTGCATCACCGCCGCGTCTACCGCTGGCTGCTCGCCGGCTGCGCGGCCGGCGGAGTGACCAGCGCGGTGTTCGGCTGGCTGTTCCCGTCCGTGCTGCCATCCGGCCAGATGGTCCGGGGCGTTACGACTACGGCATTCGCCTTCTCCTCGTTGCTGACGATTCCGGTGTTCGATCGGATGTGGGTGTACGCGCTGTCCATCGCCGTTGCGTTTGTAATGGCGATGGTGTTGACGGTGTTGTTCGGGTACCGCACGCCGTCGCGCGCCACCAAGACGCAGATGGTCTCGGCAGACGAGAACGCACGCCCGCAGGATATGGCGAGGGGGATTGACACGACCGTGTCGGATGTGGAGTCTGCGGAAGATTCTCCATCGCGGGCTGCCCCTGATCGGGCTCTTGACTCCAACGCCATCTTGTCGCCGGTCGCCGGCCGGCTGGTGAATCTGGAAGCGACTGGCGATCCGGTGTTCGCCTCCCGCGCGCTGGGGGAGGGCGTAGGCGTCGTGCCGGAGACGACCGGTGAGACAGCCGTGCTCGCACCGGTCAGTGGCATGCTGAAAACCGTGGCCCGAACCGGCCATGCCTTCGGCATTAAAACCGATGGCGGCATCGAGGTGCTGGTTCATATCGGCATTGACACCGTCGATATGGATGGCGAGGGATTCGCTGTGGTCGTGGCTAAAGGCGAGCGGATCGCGGCGGGAGAGCCACTGGCCACCGTGGATTTCGGCAAAGTCGCGGCGGCCGGGCACAGCGTTGTGGTGGTGGTGACGGTGGTCAACGCCGCTGAACTGACCGTGGTCACGCCGTTGATCGGCGACGGTAGCGGCGACAACAACGGCGGCGACTGCAAAACCGTATCAGCCGGCAGCCCGATCATCGATGTGGAACAATGACGTTGCGAAAGGATGCCATGGAAATACTGCGAGTGTTCAACAACAACGTCGTGCTCGCCAAAGGCGGCGACGGCGGTGAGGTGATTCTCACCGGCCGTGGACTGGGGTTCCAGGCCAAGCCGGGGCAGACGGTCGACGAGTCGAAAGTCGTGCGCACCTTCGTGCCGTCGGACGGGCGTGACCCGGACCATCTGGCGCAGATGCTGGCGGACATTCCGCCCGAAATCATCCGCGTGGTCGTCGAATCCATGCAGGAAGCCGGACTGGGGGAGCGCGAGACCGGCAGCACCACGCTGGTCATGGCCTTGTCGGATCACGTGGCGAATGCGGTGGAGCGGGTGCGGCGCGGCATCGACATCACCTACCCGCTGCTCGGCGAGGTGAGCAACCTGTACCCGCAGGAATACGCGCAGGGGCGTGCGATGCTCGCATCGCTCAATGCGCGGCTCGACGTCACGCTGCCGGACGGCGAGGCCACCGCGCTTGCCATGCATCTGGTCAACGCCGGCTTCGCCACCGGCGACCTGTCCTATACGTACACGATGACGGGCGTGATCCAGCAACTGCTTGACATTATCGACCACAGCTACGGCATCACGTTGGACCGCAGTTCCGTGAATGTGGGCAGGTTCATCACCCACCTGCGCTACCTGTTCGTACGCATCCACCAGCACCAGCAACTGACGGACGAGCCGGCACCGGTGATGAAGGTGATTCGTGAGTCCTACCCCGCCGCGCTACGATGCGCGCGAACCATCGCCTCCCTGCTCGAACTGCGCCTCGACACGGATATCAGCGACGACGAAATCGCCTATCTGGCAATGCACGTCGCCCGAGTCACCGGCCACGCATCGTAGTAACGGATTAGCGGATTGGCGAATCAGCGAATCGGCTCGAGTGTACCGGTCATTTCGGCGAAATTCGAGGTGGCATTTGAAGCAGCGGCCTGCGCGGTCTTTTCCAGCGCGGAGGCGTCGGGCACGCGCACGATCAGCGCGCGGTGATCCACCGAGAAACGGATGTGGCGGGTTTCCGGCAGCATGTCACCGTCCACCTGCGCTTTGGCCGGCTTTTCCAATGTGATTTCGGCACTGACGCCCTGAACCTGTTCGATGGTCGAGTTCGTGGACAGCGGGTTCTGTTCGGGCTTGCCGATGATCGTCTGGTGCACCACGTCGCCGAACAGGTTGGCCCAGCCGAGGATGCCGCCGGTGGTGTCGATGATTTCGAAGTCCAGCAGACCATCGTCATAGGATGCCGCCGGCATCAGCGAGAACATGGGAATCTGGCCGCAGTTGCCGGCCATCACCGTGCGGAAATCGAGATTCTTGATGGTGTGGGTCGAGCCGTCGGCGCTGGTGACTGTCAGCGTGCCGCGGAACTTCGGCGCGAACAGGTTCTTCACGCCGCCCACGAAGTAGGCGAGCCAGCTGATGTTCGCCTTGAGCTCGGGGTTGGTGTCGTCGATCATGGCCGCATCGAAGCCGATGCCGGCGATGATGAGGAAGGCGTGGCCGTGGTCGTCCTCCGGGTGGTCGAGCAGGGTGAGACGGCCCATGTCCACCAGGCGGGAGCCGTGGGAGGTGGCCACGGTCAGCGCGGCGTCGATATCGTCCACGGGAACGCCCATATTGCGGGCAAACAGGTTGCCGGTGCCGATGGGGATGATGCCCAGCGCATGGCCGGTGCCGGAGACGGCGCTCGCCACCGTGCGCACCGTGCCGTCGCCGCCGACCGCGATCACCACGTCGGCGCCGTCCTCCAGCGCCTCAAGCGCGCAGACCCTGCCGTCCTTGTCAAGCTGGGTGTCGTAGAAGCGGATGCGATTGAGCCCCTTGGCCTCGCAGAACCTCTGGATATGCAGCCTGCGGGCTTCGGCCTGCGGTTTGGACGGATTCACGATGAAGGCGTACTGCACCTCGTCGTCCCGGCGCTTCTCCAGCGTCTGAGCCAGCTTGCGGCGGCGCTGCGCGCGCAGAGCGATGACGATGACGGCGATGAGCACCACCACAATGGCGATTGCGGCGATGATCAGAAACACGGTGAGGGCAGGCTGAGGCATGGCTCCTATTGTTATCGGTGGGGAGGTCGTTTGCGGCCATGGTGCGCCGTACGTGAACATTTCCTGCACGCAACAGCCCCGTGGGGCGTGATTATGGTTCAATCGCGTCTCATCTGACGAAATTGGCCGGGTGGACCCGTCCGCGGACTTTCCCGGGCTTCCCTGTGATTTCCGCGTGACTCCCGCGCATTCGGCCATTGTCGGTGTCTGCTTACGCGGCTAGTCTGGTGCCCATGCTTGATATTCAATTCATCCGTGAACACACCGATATCGTCAAGGAATCCCAGCGCAAGCGCGGCGAGTCCGTGGAACTCGTCGACGAAGTGCTCTCCTCCGACACCGCACGTCGTGAGGCGCTGAAGGCCTTCGAAGAGGCTCGCGCCCAGCAGAAGGAAATCGGCAAGAAAGTCGCCTCCGCCCCGGCGGACGAGAAGGCCAAGCTCATCGCCGAAACCAAGGAACTGTCCCAGAAGGTCTCCGAATACAAGTCCAAGGCCGATTCCGCAGCCGAGGAATACACCACCGCCATGTGGAAGCTCTCCAACATCGTGGAGCCCGAAGCTCCCGAAGGCGGCGAGGATGACTACGTGGTCGTCAAGAAGGTTGGCCAGATTCGCGACTTCGCGGCCGAAGGCTTCGAGCCCAAGGACCACCTGACCCTCGGCACCGGCGTGGCCGGCATCGACATGCGCCGCGGCGTCAAGGTCGGCGGCTCCCGCTTCTACTTCCTGCGTGGCCAGGTGGCCCGCATGCAGATCGCCATGCTCACCATGGCCGTGGACCAGGCCGAAGAGCACGGCTTCACGCTGGCCATCACCCCGACGCTGGTGCGCCCCGAGGTCATGCGCGGCACCGGCTTCCTGAACTCCCACGCCGACGAGATCTACCGTCTGCGCGAGCCCGATGACCAGTACCTGGTCGGCACTTCCGAAGTGGCGCTCGCCGGCATGCACGAGAACGAGATCCTCGACCTCGGCAACGGCCCGCTGCGCTACTGCGGTTGGTCCTCCTGCTACCGCCGCGAGGCCGGTGCCGCAGGCAAGGATACTTCCGGCATCATCCGCGTCCACCAGTTCGACAAGGTGGAGATGTTCGTTTACGCCAAGCAGGAGGACTCCTACAAGGAGCACGAGCACCTGCTGGCCATGGAGCAGGAGATGCTCGCCAAGGTCGAGGTGCCCTACCGCATCATCGATACCGCCGCCGGCGACCTCGGTTCCTCCGCCGCCCGTAAGTTCGACTGCGAGGCTTGGGTGCCGACCCAGGGCCGCTACCGCGAGCTCACCTCCACCTCGAACTGCACCGAGTACCAGGCTCGCCGCCTGAACATCCGCGAGCGTATGGAAGACGGCGGCACCCGCCCGGTCTCCACCCTGAACGGCACGCTGGCCACCACCCGTTGGCTGGTCGCTATCATGGAGAACCACCAGCAGAAGGACGGCTCCATCGAGATCCCGAAGGCCATGCGCGCCTACATGGGCGGCAAGGAAGTTATCGAGCCCACGAAGTGGGAGGCCTGAGTCTCATCGTGCTTTAGCTCCCTTTAATGGGGGAGCTGTCAGCGTAGCTGACTGAGGGAGAGATTACTGAGGGAGAGATCGCTGATAGCCAGCAGGCGAATCCAAGACCGACCGCACTGCCGAATATCAACATCCCTCCCTTCTGTATAATGAATACTTGCGCGTGTGAACGCGCATCAGGACAGGTGTCTGAGCGGCCTAAAGAGACGGTCTTGAAAACCGTTGAGGGGCAACCCTCCGCGAGTTCGAATCTCGCCCTGTCCGCGAACCGAGGCCTGGGCAACATGCCCAGGCCTTTTTTTCTTTTTCTGGAACCTGTCTTCTTGATTGCCACCGGGGTGCTGATATATTGGTTTGTGATGCCGTAACATGCGGTGTCCCCGTTGATATGACGGGCCGATCGGCGTGAGCCGATAAGAAAAGGCCCGACGTTTGCAGCACCGGGCCTTTGCGTTGATTACCGGCTTGCGCCTTTAATCAACAAGGTTGCAAGATGCAATCATATCACGATGCACGGTAGTCTGACCGTGAACGGGCGCACCGTGATCGTCCATGTGGGCGATGGCGAGGCGAACGCCACGGTTGACGGCACGCACTTCAACGTGCGTAGCCTGTGGCAGCTCTACCAGTTGCTGAGACTGCTCGTGTAGCGTCTCATTAAGGTGCGGTGCCCCCTGGTCGGGTATCGCGCCGGCGACCTGAAAACCGATAATGTTGGCAAGTGCTTGCAATTTGCGGTGGACGATTGCAAGCTAACGTCTTGGATTGTTGCCGCTATCCAATATCTCATTAGGTCTACCGGCGGACCAAAAGTACGTTGCTTTGTAAGGGGAGTTAATGAAATAAACAAATCCGCGCAATCGAGCATCGAACCGGTTCAATGCTACTCGCCTCAACGGGACGCGCGGTAATTGTTAGTTAAGTTGACAATAAAAGAATGAGGGCATACATTAGTAATCAGTCATCACACTGAGATGATGATTTCACTACGAAGGAGTAGAGATATGGTATCTCGCAATAAGCGCATCGTGGCTGCTTTTGCCGCGGTAGCAGCAATGGGAATGGGCTTGGCCGGTTGCGGCAGCGACACTGCCGGCGACACGAAGACCACCGATGATGGTGGCGTGGTCAACATCACCTACATGCACCGTCTGCCGGATTCCGAGGGCATGACTCTGGTCAACGACATCGTTGCCAAGTGGAATAAGCAGCATCCGGATATTCAGGTCAAGGCCACCAAGTTCGATGGTAAGGCCTCTGACATGATCAAGAAGCTTGAGACCGACGTCAAGTCCGGCGAGGCTCCGGATCTGGCTCAGGTCGGTTACGCCGAGCTGCCTGAGGTCTTCACCAAGGGTCTGCTGCAGGATGTGACCCAGTATGCCGAGCAGTACAAGAACGACTTCGCATCCGGCCCGTACAGCCTGGTTCAGGTTGGCGGCAAGGCTTACGGCCTGCCGCAGGACACCGGCCCGCTGGTTTACTTCTACAACAAGGCTGAGTTCGAGAAGCTCGGCATCACCGAGATTCCGCAGACCGCCGATGAGTTTATCGCCGCTGCCAAGACCGCTGCCGCCGCTGGCAAGTACATCATGTCCTACCAGCCTGATGAGGCCGGCAACATGATCTCCGGTCTGGCTGGCGCCTCCGGTGGTTGGTACAAGGTGAAGGGCGACTCCTGGGTCGTCAACACCGAGACCGATGGCTCCAAGGCAACCGCTGACTTCTACCAGCAGCTGCTCGACGCCAAGGCAGCCACCACCAACCCGCGTTGGGATCCGTCCTTCGATGCATCCATCAAGGATGGCTCGTTGATCGGTACTGTGGCCGCCGCTTGGGAAGCCCCGCTGTTCATGACCTCCTCCGGTGGCACCGGCTCCGGCGAATGGCAGGTCGCTCAGCTCGGTGACTGGTTCGGCAACGCTGGCAAGACCGGCCCTGACGGTGGTTCCGCCGTGGCCGTGCTGAAGAACTCCAAGCACCCGAAGGAAGCAATGGAGTTCCTGGATTGGTTCAACACCCAGGTTCCTGATCTGGTTTCCCAGGGCCTCGTGCCGGCTGCTACCACTGAAGACGCTGAGACTCCTTCCGAGTGGTCCACCTTCTTCGGTGGTCAGGACATCATGAAGGAATTCAAGACCGCTAACAACAACATGGGTGACTTCACCTACATGCCTGGCTTCTCCGCAGTCGCCGCCAAGATGAACGAAACCGCCGCCAAGGCCACCGATGGCTCCGGCAAGGTTGCAGACATCTTCTCCGACGCACAGACCACCTCTGTGGATACGCTGAAGAACTTCGGCCTGTCTGTTTCCGAGTGACATTAACGGTTAGGGTTCCTTCCAGCCGCTGATATCCTCAACCACACATCGAAAGGCCGGAGCTCAACACTCCGGCCTTTCCTTTTACTCGAGTTCGGTTCGTCATTAATTGTGTTTGATCTGACTGCATCGATTCGAACTGCATTACGTACTTTCTATTTCTCACTGTTCTTTTGAAAGACAGGTTTCCCTATGACTGCAACAACAAAAACGGCGAAGACGGGGGTCGCCAGGCGTGCCGATAAGCCAAAGGCTTCTGATGCTGTGAAGCGTGAGAATCGTACCGGCTGGGCCTTCATGGCACCGTTTGGCATCCTGTTCGCTCTGGTATTTATTCTTCCCATCATTTGGGCTATTTATTCCAGCTTCTTCCGCCAGGTCACCACGGGCGGTGGCGCATACGGCGGCGGGGAACTGGTCGATAAGTTCGTCGGACTTCAGAACTTCCAATACGTTATTACTTCCGGCAACTTCTGGGCTGGCGTGGGCAGGGTAGTGCTCTACACCGTGATTCAGGTGCCGGTCATGATCATCGCGGCACTTGCTCTGGCAATGCTCATCGATTCCTATATCGTCAAGCACATCACCGCATTCCGTCTGAGCTACTTCCTGCCGTACGCCATTCCGGGCGTGGTCGCATCCATCATCTGGGTGTACCTCTACAACGGCCAGATTTCCCCTATCGTTAAGGGACTTGCCGCCATCGGCATCAAGGTGAACTTCTTCGGCGACAATGTGGTCCTCGGCTCTATGGCCAACATCACGACCTGGACCTTCACCGGCTACAACATGCTGATCTTCCTCGCCGCACTGCAGGCCATTCCGCACGATCTGTACGAGGCCGCACGCATCGATGGCGCCAGTGGCTTCCAGATCGCCATGAAGATCAAGCTGCCGAACGTGCGTGCAGCCGCCCTGCTTGCCATGCTGCTCTCCATCGTCGGCACCATCCAGCTGTTCAACGAGCCGCAGGTGATGTCGATTTCCGATCCGAGCATTTCCAAGTCGTACACGCCAATGATGATGGCCCTCAATACCTCGCAGGGCACGCTGACCCCGGGTGGTGACGGACCTGCATCCGCTGTGGCCATCGTTATGGCACTGATCGCTGGCGTACTCGCCGTGGTCTACACGCTCGTTGAAAGGAAGGTGAACGCAGAATGAGCACCGTAGAAGCTACTGATAAGGAATCCCGCGCGGTCGCACGCGCTCGTAAGAAGGCTGACAGGATTCGCGACAAGCATGCCAACGACCTGCCTCGTTCCATGCAGCCTTCCGCGCTGGTCAAGACCATCACCATCGTTGTTCTGGTCTTCGCGCTGATCTACTTTCTGTTCCCGATTTACTGGGCCATCATCGCCTCGACCAAGACGCCGAGCCAGATGACCGGCAGCAACGGTCTGTGGTTCGCCGTGGGTCTGAGCGATTTGCCTGCCGCCATCGCCAAGAACTATGGCACGCTGATTGGTTGGACCCGTGGCCAGTTCTGGCGCTGGGTGCTGAACTCCCTGATCTACTCGGGTGTTTCCGCTCTGGTGGGTACGCTCGTGGCTGTGATGGCGGGATACGCTACCGCAAAGTTCAACTTCAAGGGTAAGAACCTTGCCATTGGCGTGATTATGGGCTGCATGCTGATGCCGGCCGCTCTGCTGACCATTCCGCAGTACTCCATCTTCCATGCCATGCACCTGACCAACACGATGCTCTCCATCATCATCCCGTGCTGCGTCTCTCCGTTCGGCTTCTTCCTGGGCCGCGTATACGCGCAGACCTCAGTGCCGAACGAGCTGCTTGAGGCGGCGCGTATCGATGGTGCAAGCGAAGCTCGCATCTTCTTCACCATTGTGTTGAGGATTCTGGCTCCGGCAATGGTCACGATCTTCCTGTTCCTGTTCGTGGCCACTTGGAACAACTTCCTGCTGCCGTTGATGATGGTCTCTTCCGACACCTTGAAGCCGGTGACCTTGGGTCTGTACGGCATGGTCTCTCTGGCTACCTTCACTGATCGTGGCGCTCTGATGATGGGTGCTCTGCTCGGTGTGCTGCCTGTGATCGTGCTCTTCCTCGGTCTCCAGCGCTACTGGCAGGCCGGCCTCGCCGCTGGTGCGGTCAAGGGCTGACGCGTTAAGCGGACAGCCCGGTGGGCTGTCTGTAGCGTCGGCCCGAGCGAGGCGGTAGCCGAGCGAAGGCAGCATTGAGTCTCGCCGTAGGCGAGTCCTTAATTGCAGGGGCCGAAGGCGACGCGTTAAGCGGACAGCCTAAGACCAATAATTCCCGCCGTCCGGTGCCTCGTGCTACTCCTTCCGGCGCCGGACGGCTTCTCAACAATAAGTAGCACGCAACCATACCGATCCAGAGCCTTCCTGATTCTTGTCATGAGATTGTCGGTGAAACTGACCGGGAAGCTCCGGTGATGTTCAATTCGCTCTTCCGGCGTTGCCGTGGGGCTACTCTCAAGGATTTATACAGTCAGGATCCTGGACGCCCGACGGTTGTGTCGGATTCTTGTTTTATATGCATATATTGTTTACAATTTAATTATCCAAAAAAATAATCAATGTCCTCAAAGGAGAGACTATGACTAGCACCGGCCGCTTCACCTTGCCTAGCGAGGAGAATTTTGCGGAGAAGACCAAGGAGCTTGCCGAACTGTGGGGAGCAGACGCCATTCGTAACTCCGATGGCACGCATCTGGATGAGGCTGTGCTTGCCTTGGGCAAGAAGATTTACAATGCGTATTTCCCGACTCGCGCGCATAACGAGTGGATTACGCTGCATATGGATGAGACGCCACAGGTGTATCTGCTGACCGATCGCATTCTCGCCGAATCGGATACGGTTGATATTCCGCTGATGGAAAGCTTCTTCGCTGAGCAGCTGAAGCCGAATCGTGATGCCGACCCTCACAAGTATTGGGAGGTTGTAGACCGCACCACCGGCGAGGTCGTTGATTCGGCGAACTGGACGCTTGACGCGGACGAGGACACCGTGCATGTGAGCGGCGTTGCCGCATGGCATGAGTACACGGTGAGTTTCCTGGCCTACATCATCTGGGACCCGGTCGAGATGTACAACCATCTGACCAACGACTGGGGCGACAAGGAACACGAGATCCCGTTCGACATCTACCATCCGGCCACCCGCAAGTTCGTGTTCGACACGTTCGAGCAGTGGCTTAAGGACAGCCCGCAGACCGATGTGGTGCGATTCACCACGTTCTTCTACCAGTTCACGCTCCTGTTCGATGAAAAGCGCCGCGAAAAGGTCGTCGACTGGTTTGGTTGCGCCTGCACCGTAAGCCCGCGTGCGCTGGATGATTTCGAAGCCAAGTATGGCTACCGCCTGCGCCCGGAGGACTTCGTGGACGGCGGTGCCTACAACTCCGCATGGCGCGTGCCCAGAAAAGCCCAGCGCGACTGGATCGACTTCCTCTCCGGCTTCGTGCGCGAAAACGTCAAGCAGCTCGCCGACATGTCCCACGCCGCCGGCAAAGAGGCGATGATGTTCCTCGGCGACCAGTGGATCGGCACCGAACCGTACAAGGACGGATTCGACGAACTCGGCCTGGACGCCGTGGTCGGTTCCATCGGCGACGGCACCACCACCCGCATGATCGCCGATATTCCGGGCGTCAAGTACACCGAAGGCCGCTTCCTGCCGTACTTCTTCCCCGACACGTTCTACGAGGGCAACGATCCGAGCATCGAAGGCCTCGACAACTGGCGCAAGGCCCGCCGCGCGATCCTGCGCTCGCCGATCAGCCGCATGGGCTACGGCGGCTACCTCTCCCTGGCCGCCAAGTTCCCGAAGTTCGTGGACACGGTGACCCATATCGCCAACGAATTCCGCGACATCCACGACCGCACCGGTGGGGTGGCCGCCGAAGGTGAGCTCAACGTGGCGATTCTGAATTCCTGGGGCAAGATGCGCTCCTGGATGGCGTTCACCGTGGCACACGCCCTGCCCAACAAGCAGACCTACTCCTACTACGGCATTCTGGAATCCCTGTCCGGCATGCGCGTGAACGTGCGGTTCATCAGCTTCGACGACGTACTCGCGCATGGCATCGATAGCGATATCGACGTAATCATCAACGGCGGCCCGGTCGACACCGCATTCACCGGCGGCGATGTGTGGACCAACCCGAAGCTCGTGGAAACCGTGCGCGCCTGGGTGCGTGGCGGCGGCGCGTTCGTGGGCGTGGGCGAGCCGAGCTCGGCACCGCGCTTCCAAACGGGCCGGTTCTTCCAGCTGGCCGACGTGATTGGCGTGGACGAGGAGCGCTATCAGACCCTTTCGGTGGACAAGTATTTCCCGCCGGTGGTGCCGGACCACTTCATCACCGCCGATGTGCCGGTCGACCCGGCGGCCCGCGAGGCTTGGGAGCAGGCCGGCTACCGCATCCCGCTGAGCGGCTGCGGCGGCGGCCAGTCCATCAAGCCGTTGGGCGGCATCGATTTCGGCGAACCCGTGCTCAACACGTATCCGGTCAATGAAAACGTGACCCTGCTGCGCGCGGACGGCGGCCAGGTACAGCTCGCGACCAACGATTATGGCAAGGGCCGCGGCGTGTACATCTCCGGCCTGCCCTATTCGGCGGCCAACGCCCGACTGCTGGAACGCGTGCTGTTCTACGCTTCCCACAACGAAGACAAGTATGCGGCCTGGAGCTCGTCCAATCCGGAATGCGAAGTGGCACACTTCCCCGAGCAAGGGCTGTATTGCGTAATCAACAACACCGATCAGCCGCAGAAGACCACGGTGACTTTGGCCGACGGCACCACCGAGGACTTCGACCTGCCTGACAGCGGTATCGCCTGGCGTGAAGCCTGATCCCACGTTTTGGAGAACGGACCCATCATGACTGAAAGCAATGAAGTTTTATTCGGCATCGCCTCGCATTTTGCGCTGGAAGGTGCCGTGACCGGTATCGAACCTTACGGAGACGGCCACATCAACACCACCTATCTGGTGACCACGGACGGCCCCCGCTACATCCTCCAGCAGATGAACACCAGCATCTTCCCCGATACGGTGAATCTGATGCGCAATGTCGAACTGGTCACCTCCACTCTCAAGGCTCAGGGCAAAGAGACGCTGGACATTGTGCCCACCACCTCAGGCGCCACCTGGGCCGAGATCGATGGCGGCGCATGGCGCGTCTACAAGTTCATCGAACACACCGTGTCCTACAACCTCGTGCCGAACCCGGACGTGTTCCGCGAAGCCGGCAGCGCATTCGGCGACTTCCAGAACTTCCTGTCCGAATTCGACGCCAGCCAGCTGACCGAAACCATCGCCCACTTCCACGACACCCCGCATCGTTTCGAGGACTTCAAGGCCGCCCTCGCCGCGGACAAGCTCGGCCGCGCCGCCGCATGCCAGCCGGAAATCGACTTCTATCTGAGTCACGCCGACCAGTATGCCGTCGTGATGGATGGGCTCAGGGACGGTTCGATTCCGCTGCGCGTGACCCACAATGACACCAAGCTCAACAACATCCTCATGGACGCCACCACCGGCAAGGCGCGTGCGATCATCGATCTCGACACCATCATGCCTGGCTCCATGCTGTTCGACTTCGGCGATTCCATACGCTTTGGTGCGTCCACTGCTCTGGAAGACGAAAAGGACCTCAGCAAGGTGCATTTCAGCACCGAGCTGTTCCGCGCCTACACGGAAGGCTTCGTGGGCGAACTACGCGGCAGCATCACCGCGCGCGAGGCCGAACTGCTGCCGTTCAGCGGCAACCTGCTCACCATGGAATGCGGCATGCGCTTTCTCGCCGACTACTTGGAAGGCGATATCTACTTTGCCACCAAGTACCCCGAGCATAATCTGGTGCGCACCCGCACCCAGATCAAACTCGTGCAGGAGATGGAGCAGAAGGCCAGCGAAACCCGCGCCATCGTAGCCGACATCATGGAGGCTGCCAGGTGAGCCGTCAGCCGAACCATACCCGAACCAGCATGATGGAGGCAGAGCAATGAACGATCAGCTGACCGAGGTATACGCCAGCATCGACGCCCTGATCGATTATGCCTTGGCCCATCTTGACCTTGACCCACGCAACGCAGACTGGACCCGCAACCAAATCTTCGCCCTCTTCCGCCTAGATTCCTACCCCGGACCCAAAACCACAACGTCGGCGGCGTCAGTGTCAGACGTAGTCCAAGACATTGTTGGCAGCCGAAGCCAGGCCCCCTATGGCGAAAAGACCCCCGACCCCCTGCTCGCCGCCTTCCGCGCCGCCGCCACAACCGCCGGCCTTTTCAAGCCGGAGGAAGGCCCGGCCTACGCCGACACCATCATGGGCATCCTCTCCGCCAACCCCGCTGATCTCGACGACCGATTCCTGCTCGTCGAGCACCGGGATGGCGGCATGGCCGCCATGCAATGGTTCTACGACTACTGTGTGGCCAACAATTATGTCAAGCGTGCCCAGCTCGACCGGAACCCGCGCTTCGACTCGCACGGGCTGACGGTGACCATCAACCTCGCCAAACCCGAATTCAAGAACATGAAGAAGGCGGCGGCCGGCAACGCCGTGGCCGGCGGCTACCCGAAGTGCACGATCTGCCATGAGAACGAGGGCTTCGCCGGACGTGACAAGCGCACGCTGCGCACCTTGCCGGTCACGCTCGGCGGCGAGTCATGGTTCTGGCAGTTCTCGCCCTACGGCTACTTCGACCAGCACGGCATCTGCGTGAACACCGACCACACGCCGATGCATGTGGACCGCGACACCTTCGGCCATCTGCTCGACTTCGTGGACCGTTTCCCCGGATACTTCCTCGGATGCAACGCCGCGCTGCCTCGCATCGGCGGCTCGGTGCTCGCCCATGACCATTACCAGGGCGGCGGCGAACTGCTGCCGATGCACAAGGCCGCCACTTGGGCCGCCTTCACACTTGCCGACTATCCGGACGCCGTGGTTGAAATCCTTGACTGGCCCGGCACCGCCGTGCGCGTGGTGTCGAAGAGTCGCCAGAGCATCATCGACGTATCCGACATCATCCGCGAGGCATGGGTCGGTTATGACGACGCGGCGAACGGCATCGCCAGCCATGACGCGGATGGCAACCGCCAATCCGCCCTCTCGCCCAGCGCGATCATCACCGAACGCGGCTATGAGATGAGTCTCATCTTCCGCAACAATGCGATCAGCGACGAGTACCCGGAAGGTATTTTCCATGCACACCCCGAATACTGGCCGGTCAAGCAGGAGCCGATCGGACTGATCGAGGCCCAAGGCTTGTTCATTCTGCCCGGACGGCTCGTCGACCAGCTCGGCATTGTCGAAGAGGCGCTCGCCGAAGGCCGCGATTTGCCCGATGAAGTCAGCGAATTCAGTCTCGAATGGGGCGAACTCGCTGAAACGTTGGCCGGAAACCACGACCGCGAGGCCATCCGCCAAGCCGTACACGACGAGCTCGGCAGCGTCTGCTACCGCATCCTCGGCAACACGGCCGTCTTCAAGCAGAAAGCCACCACGCAAACATTCCTCGAAAGCCTTGGTTTTGCCGCTAGGTGAAACAGGTCAAGTGAAGTAAGCTCAATACTGAAGGAAAAACCGAAGGCAAGTCCTTCCAAAGGAGGGAATATGACTACTGTTCTGGTTACGGGCGGTGCTGGATTCATCGCCACCCACACCGACATCGAACTGCTCAACAAGGGCTACGACGTTATTTCCGTAGATAACTACGGCAACTCGTCGCCCGTGGCGCTTGAGCGCGTCGAGCAAATCACCGGCAAGCCGGTCAAGCGTTATGACGGCGACGTGCGCGATGAGGCGCTCATGGAACGCGTCTTCGCTGAAAACAACATCGACTGGGTCATCCACTTCGCCGGTCTCAAGGCCGTGGGCGAGTCCGTGGCCAAGCCGATCGAATACTACGACAACAACCTGTACTCCACGCTTGTGCTGCTCAAGGTGATGAAGAAGCACAACGTCAAGAAGATCATCTTCTCATCCTCCGCCACCGTGTACGGCACGCCGAAGGAACTGCCGATCACCGAGGAGACGCCGACCGGCGGCACCACCAACCCGTACGGCACCTCCAAGCTGTTCCAGGAGCAGATTCTGCGCGACGTGCATGTGGCCGATCCGTCCTGGACCATCGTGCTGCTGCGCTACTTCAACCCGGTCGGCGCGCACGAGTCCGGCCTGCTGGGCGAAGACCCGAAGGGTATTCCGGCGAACCTCACCCCGTACGTGGCCAAGGTCGCGGTCGGCGAGCTCAAGGAAGTCCAGGTCTACGGCGACGACTACGACACGCCCGACGGCACTGGTGTGCGTGACTACATCCACGTGGTCGACCTGGCCAAGGGCCACGTGGCCGTTATTGACCACATCGACAAGGAAGGCGTGTTCGTCTACAACCTGGGTACTGGCCACGGCTACTCCGTGCTTGAGGTTATCAAGGCTTACGAGAAGGCCGCCGGTCATCCGATTCCGTACGCGATCAAGCCGCGTCGCCCCGGTGACATCGCCGCCTGCTACGCCGACGCTTCCAAGGCGGAGAAGGAGCTTGGCTGGAAGGCCGAGCTGACCATCGACGACATGGCCGCCTCCTCCCTCAACTGGCAGACCAAGAACCCCAACGGTTTCCGCGACGCGGAGTGATATGAGCAGATGAGCTCCCTCTGATGAGGGAGCTCATCTGTCGTTTATCACACAATGCGCCTATCGGCGGCCCAGCGGGTGAGCTCGGTGCGATTCGAAAGCTGAAGCTTTCGCAACACCGAGCTCACGTGCGTTTCGACCGTCTTGATCGAAATGAACAGTTCGGCCGCCACCTCTTTATACGTGTAACCACGCGCGATCAGCCGCATGACCTCCTGCTCGCGGGCGGACAGCCGGTCCAGCTCCTCATCATGAGCCCGTGCCGCACCATCAGCGCCGCCATCAGACCCCGCCGCCGGCACACCCTGGAAGGTCGAAAGTACAAAACCGGCCAGTTTTGGCGAGAACACGGCATAGCCCTCATGCACCTGCTTGATGGATGAAATCAAATCAGCGCCGGTAATCGTCTTGGTTACATAGCCCTGGGCGCCGGCGCGAATCACCGACCCCACATCCTGCGGCGCATCCGAAACCGACAATGCCAGAAACACGGTAGTGGGGGAGTAGGGCCGCGATTTGGCGAGGATCTCGGCACCGCCGCCACCCTCGCCGCCGGGCACATGCACATCCAGCAACACCACCTGCGGCTTGGTCTGTGCGATCATCGCCACCGAACCGGGCACGTCCGCCGCTTGGCCGACGATATCGAAGGAATCGCGCAACGTGGCGATTACGCCCGCACGGAACATCTCATGGTCATCGACCATGGCCACACGAATCTTGGCTGTCTCGTTCTCGCTCATCGATGTTCTCCCTGCGCCGCTTTCAGCGCGATCGGCATATGCATTCTGACCTCGGTGCCCCAGCCGGCCCTGGACACTATCTCCACTGTACCGCCGCGCCGTTTGATGCGGCCGATAATCGATTCGCGGATGCCCAGCCGGTCGGGCGGAATGGCGTCCATATCGAAGCCTTCGCCATGGTCGCGCACGAACACTTCAACCATCGTGTCGCTGGCCTCGCAATACAAAGACACCGGCTCGCCGCCATGCGTGACCGCATTGACCAACGCCTGACGGGTGGCGTCCAGCAGCGCATCGGTCTGGGCGCTCGGCCGCGCGTCGCCCACGGTGACCACCTCAATCGGCTTGCCGTGCTCGTCCTCCACCTCGGCGGCGATCTGCTTCAATCCGGCTCCCACCGAACGATCCGATGTGGAACGTTCCTGATACAGCCATTCGCGCAGCTCGCGCTCTTGGCTACGCGCCAGGGCGAATACGGTGGTCGGTTCCTCGGAGTTCAGCTGAATCAGCGCCAACGTTTGCAGCACGCCATCATGCAGATGGGCGGTCATGTCCGCGCGCTCCTCTTCGCGCTCCTTCAATGCCTGCTCGTGGGTGAGTCGTTGCAGCATCGCGTTCGCCCACGGCATCACCGCCACCACGATACCGACGATCATCACGAATCCGCTGGCAACAATGCGTCGAGGAGAGGTGCCCCACCCAGGAATGCTGACATTATGCACATACAATGCCCATCCCATGAAAATCAGTGCGATGCCGCCCAACATAGACAACAGCTGCGTGCCTCGCGGACTAAGATTCATCCATGCCAGTGCGATGCCGCCCAACCCTACCAGCAGCGGAAACACAATCTGGACATCCGCACCGGTGCTGGTGAGCAACAGTCCAGTGGCCATCAACGCGAAACCGGCCAATGCCACGACGGCCGGTTTCGGAGCACGTTGGATGGCCTCGGACAATGATTCCGGTGCGGCAGCCGATTCGTCGTCATGAGCGGCAAGTGGCTGATTGCCTCGCGCAAGCGGCGCCTGATTAACGGGCACTGTGCGAGCCGCAGCCGCCACCGGGTCTCCGGCAGGCATGAACACCCACAGGAATACATAAGCGATGATGCCTGCGCCGTAGAGGACGGTCAGTGCGATGAACGCAATCCGAACCCATGCCACGCCGATGCCCAAGTGCAGGGCGATGCCCTTGCACACGCCGGTGAGCCAACGGCCCTGCCGGGGGCGCATCAACGGCATGCGCGCGGGCAGCAATGGTTCGGGAGATGACGTCATACTCCTATTGTGCCGCGCTCAGGGCGTTGCGGCCGGGGTTTTACCCGGTGTTCAGGGAACAATCAGGGTGTTCCCCGAGCGTTGTGGCAGTGGTCGGGCGGTGTAATGGAATCATGAGCAATCCAAACGCGAATCCATATCAGCCACAGCCGCAGCCTGGTCCGCAAAAAAACAAGACATCGCGACGCTTCTTCACTTGGGTGCGATCCAGTGGACTGGTTCGCGGCGACGACCGGTGGATCGGCGGCGTATGCAGCGGCATCGCTTTACGGCTTGGCTGGAGCCCCACATTAGTACGTGCGTTGGTGATTGTATGTACATTGTTCTTCGGTTTTGGCGCAGCTCTGTACGCACTCGGCTGGTTTCTGATGCCGGATGTACGCGATGGGCACATCTTGGCCGAGGACCTCATTGCCGGCCAATGGGACTGGAATTGTCTGGGATGCTTCCTGTTCCTCGCCGTGGCAATCGTGATTCCAGGTGCGGGGTGGGGTTGTATTGCGCTCGCCGCCTTAGCGCTATGGCTGTTGGCCAAAAGCGGCATTCGCCAGCAGGAAGGGTACGGATTCGGGGCATCTGCGCCGCGACCGGTTTCACAGCCTGTGTCATATCCAGCTCCACAGCCTGTCTCATATCCAGCCGCGCAACCAGTACCTCAATCTCCTTTGTATTCAGCTCCGCAACCTTTTCCACAACCTGTTTCACAACCTGTTTCACAAACCGCGCCTAGTGTTTCACAGCCTGTTTCACAGCCTGTCTATCAGTCGATGCCCAGCGTGATGCCGGGTACTGTGCCCGGCGCGATGCCCGGCACAGTACCCAACGGGCCGTTTGCCCCCGACCGTATGAATGCGACGGCCTATGCCCCCACCGAGTCCAAGCGCCGCAAGCCGGCGGGCCCAATCGTGGTCTTGAGCATACTGGGCCTTACCTTCCTCTCCTTTGCCGGTCTGATGGGACTGATTTGGGTAAACGACATGGGCATTATCGGCATTATGCGTCTGGGCACCATCTGGATTGCCGCAGTATGCATAGTGATGGGGCTGGTGGTCATCATTCTCGGATTCAGAGGACGGCGTACCGGTGGTCTGATTCCTCTCGGACTGGTTGCCGGTGGATGCGCGCTCTGCATGACCATCGTTTCAGGCACGTATGGCGTGTACTACCGTGATCTTGGTGCCAGCGGCATCAATACTGTTGTTTCACTGAGCCAATCTGTCAGTGCGAGAAACAGCGACGGCATGAACGATGTGCAAAAGGATGGCATCTTCGTTGCCGATGCCAGCGATGCCACGTTTGAAACATTGCAGCAAGGTGTGGCGTTCAGCGGTGAAAACTACAACACCGATCAGGCAATCATTGATTGGTCCGATTGGGACAAGACACATGGACCGCACACGGTGAAGATGCTGGATGGCAAAACTTCCATCAGTAATTGCCCGGTCGGTACCATCACCATAGCCGCAACACAGGCGCAAGTGCATATCGTTCTGCCGGATTCCTGCACTTACGCCTTCGGCACCGCCGACTCCTACTACTCCACTTCGAGTGACGTTGGCGGCAAATACGAGATGGTATACAACAACTACATGGGTCCAAGCTTTGTTTTCTTCGAAGCTGAAAGTGCCACCAATGGGCCTGATCACGAATGGTTGTATAAGGAATCCGCCATGCCGGACAACGGCCCAGAATTAAAAATCAATATTCCCTATGTGGTGGAAGCACGTGTCAACGTGGTGTACGCCTCCGATTGGGAAGGCTCTACGTTCCAGCCGCTTGCCGATATATACGACGGCAACAGTACAAGCAAGAACACAACCGAACAATCGGAATGATCAAGCCGTTGCAACTAGGAGATGGAATCATGACTGATGAAACCAAGGAATTCGCCTCCATCGAGGATGCGACACCGACCACGGCCATACCTTCCGAAACCGACGCGACCACCGCGACCACAACCATGGTGACCGTCGATGACCGAACCGATACCACGGTGCTGCCATCCGCAGCGGATGATGACGAAACGGCTGTGCTGCCCGTCCCCGACAATCATGCGGATGCGTCGGTCTCGGATGTGGATACGCAGGCAACAGCTGCCTCTCCATCGCCCATCGAACCAACCACAGATCGGATTGCCCTGGAAACAGTTGCCGATGCCGTGGAGGGAGATGGTGGGCCGATTCCATCTGCCGATGATGTGCCGATGTACGCAGCATCTTCAGCACGACCTCCCTATGGGCAGTCTCAGACCGCCGGCAAACCATGCCAGCCTGGGGGGAGCGCCAAGAACGTCCAGAGCGCCAAGAACGTCCAGAATGCTAAGGATGTCAAGAGTGCCAAGAACATCCAGAAACAGAGCACCAGCGCGCCTACTGTGGTATTCGGACTATTAGGCGTGATTATCGGCGTGATCGCGCTGGTTTTCGGGTACATATCTCCGGATCGGATGATTTCGTTGTTCTCGCCGAATCCGCAATTGCTGACGGCTATTATTTGCGCCGTAGTGGGACTGATTCTGGTAATAGTGGCCGTTGTATGGGCCATAGTCGGTGCCGTCAAGAAGAGAAAATAGCGTTACAAACCATTGCATTACGGTCCCAGTAGAAGCACATTATGACGGGAGCCGACCGATAAGAGCCGACCGTTCTATGCTGATGGGGGGGAGGCATAGTAACTATGAAGCGGATTTCGGTGCGGCGGGTAGCGAGCGTCATCGTCACCGCGATGGCGATGACGCTGGTATTCGCCACACTTGGCTGGGCGATGATGCCGCAATGGAACACACGGCCCTACACCAAGCACATCGTTATCGCTTCTGCCGACACCACCATCACCCCTGCCCATGCGAACATTCCCCACGAGGGGCGATATCGTACGCGTGAAACCCGACTATCCATCAAGACCGGCGACGGCGTCACGCTACCCGCCGTACTACGTGAACCGGTCGGCGCTCCCGGGCCACGCCCGGCTTGTCTGTTCATTCACGGGTCCGGTACCAGTGGTGCCGAGGATTTCGGCGATATCGCCAACGCCATGGCCTCTGCCGGTATCGTGACCTTGGTGCCGGCCAAGCGCAACGACAACTACACCGTGCTGCATCGCGACTACCCGCGTTTTGCTCGCGAATACGGGCGTTCGCTCGACGTGTTGCGTGGCAGAATCGGCGTGGACCCCGCCAAAACCGGCATCTACGCCGAATCCGAAGGCACCTGGATCGCCACGATTCTAACCTCGAAACGGCACGACATTGCCTTTGCCGTACTTACATCCGCACCGGTGTTCAATGGACGTGAGCAAATGGCCATGGCTGTCAGCGCCTATACGCATGAGGCCGGCGCGCCCAAGCCCGTGGTCAAAGACATGGCCAAATTGATGTCGCTGGACTACGCGCCATTTGATCTAGCCTATGCCGACTTTGATGCCGACCGGTATCTGAAATCCCTCACCATGCCGGTGCTGGTGAACTACGGCACCTACGATACGGCCATGCCCATCGAACAGGGGGCGCAGCGGATCATCGCTACGGCCAACAAGTCCGGCAACGAGAACGTCACCGTACGCTATTTTGCCGGCAACCATCAGATGCGGGCTGGTGAGGGCTTATTCACCCCGAACCTGCCATTGGCCGAAGGCTATACGCAAGCGCTGGAAAATTGGGTGAACGGTGTGACTGCCGGAACCAAAGCCGATGGATGGGCAACGCCTCAAGTCGCCGGTGCAACACCTCACCAGCGCTTCGCCGCGTCGCAACGTACCAGATCCGGTATCGTCGGCTCGCTTGGCGTGCTGGCCGGTCTGATGGTGGCAGGGCCCGTGCTGATCGTGATGGCGGCGATATTAGGTATTGGCTTGACTGTGTTTTCTTGGCTACAGACGTTGCTGGCCGGGCGACGTAGTGTGGCGACTGTGCGGGCCGTGCATGCGACGCCGAGTGAGCTGGGGGCCGCCCAGCGGCGCATGTTGCACGGCATTGCCGGCTTATCTGCCGGTATCGGCACAGCGGTGATGGTGATTACTGGGCTGTTGTACGGCTATATGAGCGCCGTAGGCGTATCGGCTGTATTGGTTATGCCTCAACCGCGGCTGTTTGCCGTCGGATGGGTGGTGCTGCGAATAGCGACCATGCTGTTGGTGGTGCTGTTTGCTTGGGAAATGGAACGTGTCTGGTATTGCCGCGCCGATATCGTCGGTGTGCGGCGCGTCATATGCGTGATGGTAGCGCTCGGCACTCTCGCCACACTGATGACACTGGCATTTTGGGGCCTATTCTCGCTGTAATTCTGCCGATGTGCGCTGGTAAATGGGGCCTGGCGGGCAGGCTGCGTTGGTGGTCTGGGTGTGGGGCGATCGGCAGATTGCGTTGGCCTGGGTATGGCCGGCCGACGTACATCAGTCGGGGTGTCCGATACACAGTGAATGGCTGAGTATTACGCTTGGGAGGCTTCGGCCTCCTCTAAGGTGTCGAAACCGCCGAGCTGGACTGTGTGCAACAAGGTTTCCTCAGTGATATTGCGTTGCGGGCTGGCTGCGGCGCGCTCGCCAATCATCGCTTCGTAACGTTCGAAGGTCTGGTCGGAATACGTACCAAGCTCGCCGCGCAGATAGGTTTCGAATGAGGTGGCAGATGGTGTGTCTTCGGTGGTGGTGAGTGCGCGCATCGCCTCGCCGAGCTTGGGGTAGCGCTCGCGGAAATCCTTGGCCCAGGCGACCTGCTGGGCGATGACCTGTTCCTGACGGGCCGCGCGCTCTTCAGAGAGACGCGGAATATACGGCTCTATGTTCTTCGTGAAATTTTCCGGTGCGGTGGAGGCCATCATGCGGCCGTATTTTTCGGTCACGAGGTTGCGGCCCACGTGGTCGGCCGCGTCAAGATCAGCGGCATAGCTGGTGAGTAATGGCCGCTCCCATGTGAGGAACTGGGCCAACCGCATCTGGTGGAACACCGGCCAGTTGCCTTGGCATGCCGCGCGTCCACCCTCATTGTTGGTGCGCTGGAACTGATCCCATTCATGACGCACAATAGCCTCGCGCAGTTCATCATCAGTCAGTTCGTTGGTCATCGACGTTCCTTTCACTGATACCTCCCTCTGATGAGGGAGGTGGCACGGCGAAGCCGTGGCAGAGGGAGCTTGAATCTACAAACTTTTAAGCACCGGATCATCAGAGGCGATGTGGTCCTCGACATACGGGCGCTGCCATTCGAGGAAGGTCTCGCCGGACGTGGTCAGGTGTTCGCGTTTGAGTTCCTTGACGATATCCGCCGCAATCTGCTCCACGATATCGTTGATTTTCTTGATTGCTGTAGCCGCGCCCTTGCCGCCTTCGCCGAATCCGGCCCCTCCATAGCAGGCTGCCGAACTCAATCGCATCACGGTTTCCAACTGTTCGCCCACGTTCGGCAACAGCGCGAACATCGAGCCAGACAGCTTGCGCAATGCTGCGAACTGCCACTTGTAATACGGCATATAGCCCACCACCATCGGCACGTTAACCAGGAACACCAACGAGGCGGTGGCCTGCACGAACTCGTGGATGGACAGCCATGCGGCCGCGCCGTCGCCGCGCTTCAACGAACGCGGCAGATTATATTGACCGGCCTGGGCGATCATGCCGAGTCGCTTGGAGATCAGCGCGAGCCGCACATCGTCTGGCATGTTTTTGAACCCTTGGCGTGTTTTGGAGAACTGCCCAGTGGGGTCTGCGAATACTTCGCCATTGGTGGCTGCGGCCAGAGTCGATTCAGCCAGCATCAGCCACTCGTGCGGCGCGGTTTGCGCGGGCGCAGTGCGATACCCGGTGATCGACTCAAAGAAGTCACCGATGCGGAACACGCCGTCACGGCGATTTGCGCCCTGTGCGCGGGGCGTGGTGGGGAAGAGCGGTGCATCAATCGGAGTCGTCATCGCTTCCGCCACATCAGAGGACGCCGCGCCTGACTCGGCAGTGGCGGCATCGTCCGTAGCGGTACCGGGGGTGGGTGCGTTTGCCGCATCGGGTATGACGGTGGAGCCTGCACCTGCGGAGGGGAATGCCCCGGAAGCATCGGACCTGGCATGCGCCTCGAACGTCACGCGGCCTTGCGCATCCACGCTGAACTTGCGCGGCAGCGCCTCGTAATCGGCCTCAAGTTGCTCGCCGATGGCCGCGTAATCCTCATCCGTAAGCCACAGGCAGAAGCGCGGGCCGAAATCGTGGTCCTGCGAATACGCATCATCGAATCCGTAGCATTCCGAGCCATGACCCACCAGACCGGCGGCGATACGCCCGGCATACTGCGGATACTTCGCCGCAATCATCGGCTTGCCCATCTGCGTCCAGAACGCGCGGGCCAGCTTCAGTCCGGACACCGGGCATGCGGAAACGGCCTCGGCCGCGCCCGCAGAACCGGTCGACACCGAAACGGTGGATGGGGAAGATGCCGCGTTCGCACCGGTCTTGCCCTGTGCCGGGCTGTTCGGCAGCCGCGAGCCGGACTGGGGCAGCGCGCCTGCATCGCCGGCAACACCTGCATTGTCAACCGTCACCCCGGCCTGCGCCGCCGCTTCCTCGGCCTGCCGCAGATTGTCGGCGGTGATACGCCAGTAATCGGTGTCCTTGCCGTAACATTCCTCGATCACGGCCAGCGCATGCCGGTATCCAGTAACCGCATCCGCATACCGTCTCTCGGCAAAGCACACCTGCGCGAAGCCCGCCAGTGCGGAGGCATAATGCGCGGAATGTTCCAGATGGCCGGTGCGATAGATTTCCAGCGCCTTGGCTGCATGCCAATGCGCGTCCTCCAACTTGTGTTCGGTCAGCAGGGTCAACGCCAGATTCGTGTGCGAGCTGGACACGTCGATATCCGCGTCCGGGTTCACGCTCGAGGCTTCGATAATGCGCAGCGCTTCACGCAACTCCAGTTCCGCCTTGTCGGGCCGATTCGTCTCGCTGTAGAGCATCGACAGATTGTTGTGCAGTGCTGCGAGCCTACGGTCGGTGGGCGCCAGCGAATGCCGGCAGACACTCTGCGCCTGATGATACAAATCCTCGGCCTGATCGTATTGTTTGGCCGCGCGCATCGAGGTGGCGCAATTGATTAGCGTGGTGGCCCACGCCTCGGATGTGCCGGTGGTCAAGCCCATACGAGCGGCCAGTTCCAGCGCTCGCTGCACAATCCACTGATTCTCCTTGTGCCGACCTTGCGAGCGATAGAAGCCCATCGTTTCGTTGAGCACGGTGAGCAGTCCGGCCTCGTCGCCGGCGTTTTCCGCGTCCACCATCGCCTGTTCCAAGTACGGGCCGGCTTCGGTGGCGGCCGTGTGGCGATCGAAAATCGCGTCCAGTCCGTTCAGGAATTGTTGGGTATCAAAGGTTGCGGGCGATTGATCGGCATCGTCCGCAACCTGGTTCGCCGTGGAATCGGCACCTTGTGCTGCGGCCGCCGCATCGGTGTCGTCGGCATCGTCTGGACCATGCGCGAATTGCGCGGCGAATTGTTTGAGCAGTGCTTCCTCATCCATACCGCCAGACCTCCCTGAATCGTGTCTGATTTCAGTCTATTAATACTGTGAACAAACACGTCAGGGAGTTTGCTGTGAGCTTGGTCTCAGTCCACCTTGGTTTCGCGCAAGCGGTGAATGGCGTCGGTATCGGTTTCGCAGCGCCACGAGTAGAAGGCCAGCAGCCCTACGGCAAGCAGAGCCAGCGGCATACCGCCCAGGCCGGTATAGCGATAGTTCATCGAGAAGGTGGTGAGCATCGCGCCGCCGACAATCGAGCCGATGGCATTGCCGAAGTTAAACGCCACCTGTACAGCCGCGCCGGCGATCAGCTCGCCGCCGCCCTGGCCGGCTTCGGTCATCAGCAATTGCTGTGGAGCGGAAGTAAAGAACAATCCGATGGCGATCCAGAACGTCAGTACAGCGGTCATCGGCTGATTACCCGGAGTGATAAGCACCAGCAACAAGCCGAGGCAGGAGATGGACTGACCTATTGCGGCCGCGCCGGCATGCCTCCAATGGTCGGTCAGACGACCTCCAAGCAGACCGCCGATGACCATACCAAAGCCGGCAAGCATCATCAGCATCGGCACCAGGGAAGACGACCATCCGCCGGTTTTCTGCAGCCAAGGGGAGACGTAGCTCCACCAGCAGAACACACCGGCATTGCCGGTGAACACGGCGGCCAAAATCACCCACGGGCCACGGCGGGTGAGGAACTTGAACTGACCGGCGATGCCTGCGTCCTTGATCGGTGCAACGTACGGAATCCACGCCGACGCCAGCACAATCGTCATTGCCGCCCAAGCGGCCAAAATGCCGAAGGCAAGACGCCAGGAAAGGAACTCGGCCATCAAGGTGCCCGCCGGTACGCCGAGCATATTGGCCACGGTCTGTCCGGTGACCATCACGGATACGGCCTGCGCCTCCTTGCCTTCCTCCGCCAGAGTCTTGGCGATGAGTGTGGCTGTGCCGAAGAATGCGCCGTGCGGCAGGCCGGCGACGAATCGTGCGACGACCAGCATGGCGGCATTGACGGAGAATGCGGAAGCCAGATTGCCCACCAAGGCAATCACCATAAACAATATGATGAGGTCCTTCGGCGGCACCTTGCGGCCGAATACCAGAATCAGTGTGCCGAAGCACACGCCGATCGCATACGCGGAAATGTAATGGCCTGCGGTGGGGATGTCCACGCCGGTGGCGGCCGCGGCCTGCGGCAGAATGCCCATCATCACGAACTCGGCGGCACCGAGAATGAACGCGCCCGAAGCCAGTGCAAGCAGACTCTTCTTCATGGTTCCTCTAATTACTTCAGTATTACTTACAAAAACAGTGCGGCAATCGATTGATTCGAGCGATATATTACGGTGGTCCGCCAACAAATACGGGGGCTTGCCGTGATGTGGTTTGTCGCTGTGTGCGGCGGGTTGTTTACCGCTGTTCGATCGCTTGGTTTGATTGTTGGGACAGGAAACGAAAAACCGGATTGCTGATTTCTCAACAATCCGGTCCAGTTGTCGGGCTGGCGGGATTTGAACCCGCGGCCTCTTCGTCCCGAACGAAGCGC
>OODN01000256.1_pt1 | contig 39638 bp, 56 predicted proteins | sample 1671651 | NCBI WGS metagenome assembly OODN01 (sample SAMN06348178, study PRJEB24527) | human gut metagenome | biome: human gut; feature: ankylosing spondylitis patient; material: feces | host: Homo sapiens | place: China | collected 2015-10 | reverse complement strand
CAAACTGAATCAAAATAAATTATTAATTTTACATTGACTTATTACCACATGACTTTCTTTTGTTAATTCTATTGTCTGTTCTTTTCAGATCAAAAGATATAGGAAATGATCACGACGCCCCATCGCAGTGACTGGGTGGTTAACGTACCGTCCAATTATAATTTGCTAGGAAATTACCACCAACGTGAATGTTCTTTCCATTGTCAAACTTCCAGTCACTATGAATGACTAAGTTCTTGCCTGCAGAACCTAAGATCTCTCTAGCTTTTGCTTCTTGCTTATCGGATTCAGTTTCAGGAATTGTATTAAACTCTTGTGCCAACTTGGCTGCATTTAATTTTCTTGAAATAATTTCTTGTATGAAAAAATGTGGGATGACGATTAAAGAAATTCGTCATTTTATCGATCTGTGCATGCAGGGTGATGTGACATTGAACGCGCGCTATGATCTGTTAGATCAAGAAGAAGCTAGCGTTGTTAAGCAAATTGATGTATTGCAGAAACAATTGGATTTCTTGCATTATAAAATGTGGTATTCCAAGACTGCCATTGATGCAGGAACTGAAGATATTCATATGGTGCCTTCCATTGACGGAAAACGTGTTACGCCTAAGATCCACGAGCAGTATCAAGAAGCATTAAAGAATTGTCATGATATTAATGAGCTGATTAGGATTCAGAAGCAGTCAAACAAATAAACCGAGGATTTTGCATCTCCGGTTTATTTCATTTTATTCAAATAAAGTCTGCCAATTAGGATCCTTGCTTACCTTGAAACACATTTCGATTTGTTCCTTCGTATTTCGGTCAAGTGATAGCTTAGGCAAATTATCTAGTGCAAAATAGTCACACGCATCGGTTTCATCATTTGGCACAAATTCTCCACTAATTTCCTTACATAAGTAAAAAATCTTCGTCACATTAGTAGCTAAAATTGGTTTATTATGATGATTTCTATCTTGCACCGCGATCAATTTAACCGGCTTCACAATTCTGCCTGACTCTTCTCTTGCTTCTTTAACACAATTTTGTGCGGTAGTTTGATCGTAATCATTCCAACCACCTGGAAGCGACCATTCCTGAGCCATCCTTTCTCTGACCAAAAGAATCTTGGCATCCTTAAAAATAGCCGCTCTGGTTTCAATCTTAGGTGTCTGATAACCTTCGTCCCCTAAGAACAAAGTCTTGATCTGCTCTTTTGATAAACCGGTCTTGGTCTGCATCATCTCACCGGCAATTTTACGCACCTGCTCATAACGTTCACGATCAAAAACATCCTTACCGTAATGCAAACCTGCTTGAGCGATACTCTGCAAATTTGTTGCCCACTTAGCGAATTGATCTACTTGTTCCATTAAAAATCCTTTCATTGTCATACTAAAGTCAAAAGGCAGGTTTTCTAAAGTTAACAAAATAAGCAGCTTTAGGTGAAACTTGATATTTAACTTTTTTTAATATGCGTAGTATGCCTAAATTCAATACCGTCCGTACCAATAAAATAATAATCTTCGAGGCCAGGCTCAGGCACAACGGTAATTGATTCTTTTTCACCAATTACGATTGAAGAAGAAATTGTTCGATATACACGGTTGTTAATTGAGGACATTTCTGACATTTGAATGGCTCTCAAAGTTGGACTAACAATCGCTCCACCTAATGCTTTGTTATAAGCAGTTGAGCCCGTTGGAGTTGAAACACAGAGTCCATCACCATTGAACCTTTCAAATAGCTGTTTGTTGAGGTAAACATCAGCCTTAATAGTTTGAATACTTCTTCTAAAAGTAATTTCATTTAAACCTGTTAAGACAGTCTCTTCTACATTTTCAAGCGTTACAGTAGCTTGAACGAGAGGATCTGCGGTCATCGGAATCTTATCTTGGCTCAAAGTTTCGATGATTTCCTCAATTGTTAATTCATGCCAAGTATAAAAAACTAGGTGACCAGTATGAATACCAACAAAACCAATATGATCGATCTGATCAAAATACTTATGAAAAGCTGACATCAAGGTTTCATCGCCACCGATGGCAATAACTATATCAGGATTTTCATCATCAATTTGGAGAACACTCGAAGCTTCAATTGCTTCTCGCAATTTCTTAAATACGTTCTGCGTTTTTCCCTATTGTTCGCAATAATTGCAATTTTAGTCATAGAAAATATCTACTTCAAGTACTATCTAGTAATGTAATCCAAAATTGCAAACATTACATCCTTGTTTTCTGCTGGCACACCATGTGCAATGATCTCACTAGCGTTTTGCTTCAAAGCGTTGTTATCATCTGGGTATGAACCATCATTAATGGCAATTTCACGTAAGTTGTCTTCCATTGGTTCAAAGTGGAATTGCAAACCGACGATGTTGTCGCCTAATAAAAAGCCTTGGTTTTCAAGCAAGTCACTTGAGAACAACAACTTGCCACCTTCTGGAATTGAAAACATTTGTTGGTGCCAGTGCAAAGCAGTCAACTTGTCAGGGATGCCTGGAATTTCATGATTCTTCAAATATACAGGAGCCCAACCTACTTCCTTGTATTTAGCATCTGAAACTTCACCGCCAAAGGCCATGGAAATTTGTTGTGCACCAAAGCAAGCACCGAACATTGGCTTGTGTTCTTTGGCTAATTCCTTGATTAATTCTCTTTCTTGCTTGATCCATGGGAAGTCGTCGTTAGGACTCATTGGTCCGCCCAAGATTACCAACATGTCGGTTTCATCTGCAGTTGGCAACTTGCCAAAAGTAGCTGGATGATATACGTAAAATTCGGCGTTGTGTTCATTAGCCCATTTTTCAATTGAACCTGGACCTTCATTAGGTGTATGTTGTAAAACGTTGATTCTCAAAATCTATCCCTCATTTCGATATCTTTTTACTATAATATTTTTAGTTCATTATACACGCGGAACAAAAAATGTGACTAATAATTTGCAAGTCTATTCTTATTTATTGCAATAATCTAACTTACCATAGAAAAATGTGATCCGGCTAAAAAAGCGGGAACCGACAAAAATTAGTGCAACAATAAGCAAGATATAAATAGTTGAAATTGTAACTTTTAATTTTCCATATTTCGACTTTAATCGATCTTTGAAATGTTCTAATACTTTGTCACTGACAATATAAAATGTAAGGATCGTTACTAACAAAACATTATATAGTGATACATCTTTGGGTGTAACAAAATACAAGATCCAATAGATAATCAGCAAACCGATCATTACTACATAGCCAGTAATATTGATGATTTTGTCGATCTTCGGCATATTTTTCTTTTTAGCTATATATTCTCCAGTTCCTAATAAAGCTAAAAGAACTAAAAGTGGGAAAAGCCAATTTCCGTCACTAAAGATACTCAATAACATATTTCTATCCCTTTATATTTTTAATTAAATGTTTGTTACTTCAAATTGACCATCTTTTTTATTAATAATCGAAATTAACTTAAATTGATCATCTTTAAATTCGATTTTAGCCACTGATGCATTGGTAAAACCAATTTTAAAGACCTTTTCAATGTCGATATCAACGGCAACAAGAAAGTTAAAGATTGCACCTGCATGAGAAACCACTAGGACGTTTTCATTTGCTTTGTTTTCTCTACCAATCTCCTCATCGTATCAAGCATTCTCTTTTGAATCTGATCTGTACTTTCACCACCATACTTCACAAAGAAGTCACCATAAGGAACAGGTGGATTCAAACGCTCATCTTCTGCTTCAAATGAACCGAAGTATTCTTCCTTCAATCCCTTTAAACGTTTATAAGGCAGTTGATGATCTGTAGCAAGTTCCAAAGTATCAGATGCTCTTTCAGCAGTTGATGCATAAGCTTTATCAAATTGCTTTCTTTAAAATAGCGGCCCATTTCTTTTGCTTGGTTAATCCCCTCTTCAGTCAAAGGAGAATCGCACCAGCCTTGAATTTTATGCCAAACGTTGAAGTAAGTCTGACCATGGCGCATTAAATAAATCGTAGTCATAATTTTTCCTTTCGCAATCTTCTTATGATTAGATTAGCACACCATACAAAAAAGGAATATACCAAATTAAATTGGTGTATTCCTTTTAGTTTACTTACCCTGTTTCAAAATAATATCTGTTGGCTTAATATCCTTACCAAAGTATTGTCTTAATTCCTTGTTGTAATCTTCGACAAAAAAACTTTCCTTATTTAATTTAGTAATTTCTCGATTAGCCCAGCGAAGTAGTGAGTGGTTACCCTTCTTAACAGCTGGCGAGATGTATTGCTTAGGTCCAATACTCTTAATACCAACGGTGTACTTAGGATTTTGCTTTACCCAAGCATAGAGGTATGAGTTATCATCGGCCAACGCTGCCCCGCGACCATTTTTAAGCGCGTTGAATTGCTGCGTCTTTGAGTCAAATTTTAACAAGTTGACATTGCCTTGCTTTGTGAAGTAATTTTCTGCAGTCGTACCCTTAGTGACGATCAACTTTTTATTCTTCAACTGACTAGCCGACTTAATTGGTGCACTCTTTGGTGAAATTACCCCAACTGAAACTTTCATGTATGGCTTAGCGTAATCAACGACTTCTTTTCTTTCTGGTGTAACTGTGAAGTTAGCCAAAACGATATCAGCTTTATTTGAATTCAAGGTATCTACACGGTTGTTGGCGTTAACCTGGACAAATCTGATTTTTACGCCTAAGTCCTTAGCCATACGGCGAGCCAAGTAGACATCGTAACCTACACGCTTACCGTCGGAATTAACCCAACCATATGGTGGCAGGTCGCCAAAAACGGCCACTCTGATATAACCACGACGTTTGATTTCAGAAACACTATTTTGACTACTCCAGCGACTAGCTAAAGTACCACTATTTAGTCCTTTTTGCGTAAAGCCAAAATAAGCAGAAACGACGACTAAAATGATGGCTAGAACGCTAATGATCCAATTAAAAATATTCTTATCTTTCATTTGCGTCCTCCATTAGAAGTCCATACTATCTAAGAACTCACGCGCACGGGCTGTTTGTGGATTCTTGAAGAAATCTTTTCCCGGTGTATCTTCAAGAATCCTGCCATCTTCAAGGAAGAGCACTTCATCCGCAATTTTCTCAGCAAAATTCATTTGGTGAGTAACGACGATCATGGTCATATGGTCTCGGTTTGATAAATGCTCGACGATTTCTTGCACGCCGCGAACCATTTCGGGGTCGAGGGATGCAGTGATTTCATCCAAAAGCAAAATCTCAGGATTCATGGCCATCGCTCTAACGATCGCAACTCTTTGCTTTTGACCACCGGATAATTCTCTTGGATAGGAATTTTCATAATCTTGCATCCCTACCCGCTCAAGCAACTCCTCAGCCTGCTTTCTAACCTCATCTTCCTGTCGCTTTTGCACCTTAACTGGAGCAAGCAAAATGTTTTCCATCACCGTTAAGTTAGGGAAAAGATCATAGCTCTGGAAAACCATGCCGATCTTTTGTCTAAGCAATTGCCACTCTTTAGGAGTTGGATCGATCTTCTTATCGTGGAAATAGATACTGCCCTTTTGATAATCCTCTAGTCCATTCAAAGTGCGGAGCAGCGTACTTTTACCTGAACCAGACGGCCCAAGAAGAGTTAGCACCTCACCTTTTTTAAGATTAAAGTTGATATCATGTAAGGCTTGCCAATTACCGTAATATTTATCTAAATGTTCTACCTTTAAAATTTCTTCTGTCATAATTACACCTAATCTCTATTTGCTGTTAAACGCTTTGCCCAAGCTGATAATGGATAATCTAAAATGAAATACAAAATGAAGATGAAACCATAAATCCAAAAGACGCCTGTTGGGTACTTCTGATTGTTAGCTTCGATAATCTGCTGGCCCACATTAATTACTTCCATAATATTGATCACCATCAAAAGTGAGGTCGTCTTAATGACACGAGTTGCCAAATTAATCGTTGCTGGAAGCTCTAATTTAACTGCTTGTGGCAATAAAACATACCTAAATAGTTGAAGATTACTTAAGCCAAGTGCAAGTCCTGATTCACGTTGACTCTTTGGTACTGATTCAAGTGCTCCGCGAACGATATCACTGAATTCAGCTGCCACCCATAATGAAAATGCTAGAACTGCCATCCAGGTTGCGGACCAGTTAACATGAAATGTTCTTGGCAAAATGTAATAAACCAAGTAAAGCAGAACGATAGTTGGAACTATTCTGAAGAATTCAAGGTATAGTCGCAAAATAAAACGAACAACTTTATTATGCATCGTACGCAGAATACCGAAGATGGTTCCTAGGGCTAAACCAATAAGCAATGAAACGACCGCAATCCAAATTGATGCCCACAATCCAGCAAATAGTCGCGCCAGATTGGTTCCCTCAAATAAAACATTAATTCCCGAATGCACCATAACGAACTCTCTTTTCTAACCAATTCAAAATCAAAATTAATGGAATTAAAATAATTGCATATGCGACTACCAGCATGAATAAGTATTCATTGGAACGGTAATACATCCCGATCAAGTCCATCGCTGTGTTAGTCAACTCTGGAATTGCAATTACTGAGAAGATTGAGGTCTCTTTAATTAAAAAGATAATGTTGGCAGCTAGTGCAGGTACGCTGAGTGCCAGACCTTGTGGGAAAACGACGTATCTAGCTAGTTGCAAGCGATTCATGCCTAATGCTTTGCCGCTGTTAATTTGACTCTTAGTCACACCATTAAAGCCACCGGTAAAACCTTCTGCCATATATGCTCCACCTAAAAAGATTAATCCGATAATGCCGCAAACTTCTGCGGACATCTTCAAACCCAAAATTGGAAAAGCATAATACAAGAAAAATAGTTGTATCAACAATGGCGTGTTTCTAGCGAGTTCTACATAAGCCGTAGATATCTGACTTAAAACTGACACCTTAAAATATTGAAATAGACTGGCGATAATTCCCACTATGATTGAACCGATGATTCCGACTAATGATAGCCAAAGTGTTAACCTGAACCCGGCCATAAACACAGGCATTGCCTGCTGGATAACATTCCAATTCATTAAAAAACCTCCAAACAATACAAAAAGACCTACGAAATCTAAATTCAGCTTAGATCGTAGGTCTTTAATTACTAATTACAAGAATATAGCGTTATTAATTATTGAAGTACGGTATGCTGAATTTTCTGCATGACAAAGAAAGTTGACAGTATTGACAACATACATTAACAACTTGATTGTTAGCAGTTAAATTCAACATGTTTGTACTCCTTTCCCGAACACTTTTAATAAGTAAGCTATTAACCATAAGTAAGTGTAGTTCTCTGCTTACTAATTGTCAACACAATTAGTAAAAATTATTTAAGTGTCTTAAAATATTATCTGCATATTGCTATTACTATATTTTATCTAGTATAATTTAAAATCATTTGAGAAAGGGAGTCTTATGAGAAAACAAAATTTTAGTCTTGATGGCAATCAATTAAAGCTGATCGCAGTTTTTTTCATGATCTTTGATCATATTTATTCTTACCTCTTCTTAGGTGTGTGGCCCGCATGGTTTAGCTTGATTGCCCGCTTTTTCGCACTACTATTCGTTTACATGTTAGTCGAGGGATTCTCACACATTAAGTCGAAAGAGATACCTGATTAGAATACTTGAAGCTGCAGCGATTACCTGGGCTGGTGAAATAATTAACAACTTGGCCTTTCATAATGTTGATCCAGTAACCCACAAAATGACGATTTATTCGATTCTCGAAGGAAATAATATTTTGGTAAACATTAGCTCTGTACCTTGGAGTAATGTGGTTGCTTGAATTATTCAGAGAATAATAAGCACAAGATCTATTACTTAATCCTAGCGATCGTCCTACTAGCAGCTAGTTTAATCTTTGAAGGCGGCGTTTACCTGTGGCCGGTTCTACTCATCTTCTACTTTGGCTATAACAAGCCTACGGCTCAATCAATCGGCATCTTCGTTTGGTGTTTGCTCTTATTCATTAAAGCCGTGATAAAGCCGTGATGACAGGAATTCAAACCAAAACAGGTTTATACTCTGCATTAACTTTTGATAGCGAATGGATGATGATCTCTGTATTACCATTTATTTGGCTTTATAATGGTCAACGTGGTAAAAAGAGTTGGATTACCAAATATTTTACTCTATATCATCTACCCTGCTCACTTATGGATTTTGATGATTTTAAGATATTTGTTTATCAAATATAAATTACAATATTAATTATTATGTAAAATAGCTAGAGCTGTGTTGCTCTAGCTATTCTTGGTTAATTATAAAATGTTTTAGCGAAGAATTCTTTTACTCTTCTGATGATTTCCAATATCTAGTAAAATAAGTTCAAGTTGCTTTGTTTTTTTATTAAATCGGTAATACATTAACCAATCATCGTTATATTGCCTGTCTATATGTAATTCTCTAATATTTTTGATAAAGAATGATCTTTATGCTTTACAAGAAACTTTTTATCATTCTTGACAATTGCTACAACACATTTCTTCACTTCATCCATTGGATAATTTTTCTTACTGTATCTTTTAGCAGATCGAATAAATGATGGAGTGTATTTAATTTTCATTCTTTATTTCTTATCAAAAGCCTTATTAAAATCTTCAAGTGAATCAAACTCGCCTGCAAAGTCACCACGATCTGCCTCTGCTATAGCTCTATCTAATTCCGTCACTGGCTTTAAAGTTAAAGGAATACTCTTTGTATGCTGAACTTCTTTCAAATACATTTTAATTCCTGTGCTTAAGTCCAAACCATAATATTTAAATATAGCAGTTACTTCTTTCTTATCTTTCTCTGGCATTTTAAAGTTTACTTGACTTATCTTTTCTTTTTCCATAGTCATAATATCAACTCCTTACTTTTATTTTGTTTTGTATAATAGACAAAGTAAAGAAATGAGCTATATTATTTCTTTACCATTGCTATATAAAAAAAGGCATAATTCTTACATTTTTAAGAATTATGCCTTTTCTATTATTTTAACTATCAACCTTTTTATTTCTTAGATTTAACAAGTGAACTAACTAACGACGAGAGAGCTGATAATAGCATCCCTCCAGCCATCAAATACATCCCCATCATCATATTGCCTGTGAAAGTTAAATATGCCATCGCGGCATATAAAATCACGAAAAAAATTTTTACCCAAATATTATCACTCATCATTTTTGACTAGCCCCCGTTGTTGCATCATCCATACCACAGCCTTCGGTATCCATACCTGGCATCCAAACATCCTCTGGCTTAATGCCTTTTTCTTCCGCGAAGGCTTTAGTCAAAGTCTCCATATCCATTAAGTGGTATTTCTTAGGATGATCTGAATCAAAGATTTCAATTTGCGCCATCATGCCGGCATCTTCATGTTCAATGATGTGGCAGTGATACATGAACACACCCAGAAGTGGAAATTCGACTCTTAAGCGAACCGTTTCACCAGGACGAACTGGAATAGTGTCCTTATAACCATATTCATTTGGAAATGGTTCATGTCCATTTCTTGAAACAACTGTGAAGTGGGTGCCATGAATGTGGAATGGGTGAATCATACCATGTTCCTTAGTATTAGTGTTAGTTACATCCCAGTATTCAGCTTGCCCTACCTTTTGCTTCATATCGATTCTTTGCATTGAAAATTGCTTGTTATTCATCATGTTGTGTTCATCCATGGTAACTTTGCGAACAGGCAAATCTGGATCGACTTCTGGTAATTTGGGTTCAAACAAAGTGTCAGGAACGACAGAATCGTCTTTTTCAAAATGATGAATTCTAAATTCAATGAGTTTAAAGTCATCAGTATAAAGATTTACGACATCACCTTCATGATAGCCTGAGAAGTCAACTACCACTTGAAGTCTTTCACCAGGCGTAACCATGATCTTAGTCATTTTAACTGGATGTGGCAAGAAGGAATCATCCCCAGCAATTTGCGTCATTACAATATCATCATCAAAGTGCAAACGCCATTCACGTCTATTTGATCCACCTAAGAATAATAATCTTACCTTTTGGGTAGTGACATCAATATAAGGACGAATCGTACCATTGATCAATGGAGTTGCACCCAAGATGCCCATTGCATCATAATCAGCACGATAATCTAGTTGGTTATCTTTGTGGTAAGTACGATCTTGCAGAATTACTGGGAACTCATCAACACCATAGTTCTTTGGAATTGGCAGCTTTGCTTCTTGGTCATCTGTAACAACCACTCCCATTGCTAAGCCCATCCAAACTTGAGCGGCAGTTGATGGACATGGATGAGCGTGAAGCCAAGTTAAAGCAGCTGGTTGATCAACAGTGAATTCGATCTCTTTTTCTTCGCCAGGATAAACTGGTGCGTGGCAGCCACCATCGGTAATTGGTCCTGGGACTTCCATTCCATGCCAGTGATAAGTAGTAAGTTCTGGCAAACTGTTCTTAAGTTTTACGTGAACGTGTTGTCCTCTCTTCAAGACCATGGTCTTGCCAAGAAGTGGTGCATTGTAGCCCCAAGTCTTAGTAGCCTTGCCTGGCAGTAATTGAACCTTACTTTCAATTGATTCAATCGTGTACCAAACATCGTTGCCTGATACTTTATCTGGCTTCAATACAGGTGGCACTGCTAAAGGCTTAGCTTCAACACCATCAGGGATGCTGAGCTTTTTGTAGCGAAAATGATTTTTGTCAAAGTCTTCTTCATCAAGGAAGTAATCTGTATAAATTTTGGTCATTTTGTTTTCCTCTCGTTCTTCTTCATTTCTGATCAGCACTAAATTAGCACTATTTTTGGATGCAATCAACGGCTTAAAATACTGTTATTAAAGCATTTATACCGCTTTCATATTTATGAAGAATTGACGTTATTTTTATCCTCAAGTGCAAATAAACGCTATCGAGAAAAACTTTTAAAAAGATAAGAAAAACATGTTTTATATTAGCAAACGAAAATTATTTAATTATTTTTTTGAGAGATTATTTTTTGGCTTGGTGGTTATTAATTTTTTGCAAAGAAAAAGTCAGAACAGTTTTTGAATGCTCTGACTTTCTTTTTTATCTAAATAAACTAACAATCCCACTAATTAAAACAAGTGCTGCGATCCAATAAGCTTGCATTGCTTGGAAGTGGGTCTCGCCTTCTTTTTTAAGGCTATTACTAATTTTACGTCCACGGACAAACACCAAAATTGAAATAATGATCAAGCAAATACCAATAACCACATAAGCGGTGTGACTGAAATGTGTGATTATCGTTGTGCCCAAAATCATACTCAAGCCAAAAATAATAAATAAAATGCCAAAAGCTATACCAGAGTAAATAATCAAAGAGTCATTAATAACTTTTTTACGTTTTGTATTATATCGAGCAAAATGAAGGGTTGAACGAACTTCGATCAAACCAAGCACTATTAGAATAATTCCGAAAACAATCGACTGCCACATATAAATCCCTGCCTTCTAAAACTATTACTTATATTTAACTCAATTATAAGTCTTTTTATAAAAGTTATTAAATTTAAAAGGTTATTGCTTGAATTAAAAAAACCGCAAAAGTATCTAACTTTTACGGTTTACTTCATCAATTGACGTTTTTTTAGTGCAATTCTTGTAGGCTTAATGTTTATGCTTTTTTATAAAAAATAAATAAAACAGTTGCAAAAACAACTGATAATTGATGCATTAACCTCGTGCATTCCAATCGATGCGGCCATTTTGATAGGCATCGTCTTTTAATAAATCCGACAATTTTAATTGATCTAATTATTCATAAAAACTACTTAAACCAGCTTGCAAGGTACTGGTGATCTTGTTTTCACTTTCTTCAACGCGATCTTGATCATCAAAAATATTATTAGCTAAATGATTGAATTCAATCTGATCATGATTGAGCTCTAGTGCATAAAAAAAACTAAGAATCAAATTAATCCTTAGTCTATAAGAATTTTAAAACTCAAACTTTCTTTGATAAATTGGCTTAATGCGGATGTCATAAATTGAACCAACTTCAGGCATAATTTCGATCGTGTGCATGTATTCTTTAGCTTCTTCGAGATGTCCTGCATAGATTTTCTTGGCTAAAATTTTTTCTTGGTATTTATGATCCGCATCGTAAGCCTTACCTTTTATTGCGATACCCACGCTATCCATTGTGCCTTCACCCTTAGAAGCAGTAATGACTAATTCTGGAGCGTGTTCAATGCAGTTATAAAGATCATTGCCCTTTTTAGTCATGATATATAGTTTGTTATTATCGTGATAAAGTGCATCGCAAACTTGAGCAAATGGATGGCCGGCTTCATTGACTGTTGATACAACGACATTATGAATAAAATCTGTGACAAATTCTAAGAAATCGGTATTAGTGATTTGATCGTTCAAAAATTCCATAATTTATCTTCTTTTCGACTCTTTCGCTTTAATAATATTGTATAATTTAATACCGACATTTTTTGACAGGATTGATTAATAATTATGAAAAAAGTGAACGTTTAAATAAAGAGCTAATTTATCTCAGTTACCGTAACCAATTCCATCTTAAAGAGCTTGAAGATGAATTTAATATTTCTGAGCGAACTGCCCTACGTGATATTGCCAATCTTGAACAAATCGGCCTTAATTTTTATGTAGAAAAAGGTCGCTATGGCGCATATCATTTAACTAAAAACAAATTATGGGTGCCGATTAATTTTAACTTGGAAGAGATTAACGCCATCTTTTTTGCATTAAAAGCTTTAAATAAGATGACTACTACTCCCTTTAGTAATACTTATCAGCAAATATCACATAAGTTGATGAAGTCCTTACCTAAGAATCGCCAAGATGACATTAAAACTCAGCAAAAAGTAGTTTCATATCACCAGTAACCTACTTTACATAATGTTAAATATTTTAAGCTTTTGATTAAGGCAGCTAGTGAAAATATCGTGTTGAAAATGATATCAGAGCAATACTTCAAAAATGCAGAATTAGTGCAAGTAAGCGATGTCTTTTACCAGCAAGGAAATTGGTTTAGCAATCTTTATAATCTTGACCAAAAGAAATGGCTCATCACTAGATGCGATCAAATTAGTTTTTGTGAGATTACTGATAAAACTGGTAAAAGTAAGTATGAGTTAAATGCTATTCTATTCCCTACTCTTGTGAACTAACAAAATTAGGAAAAGAGAAGGCATCCCCTAACCTCTATCCTACGATGAAAATCGAAGAGAAAAATGACAATATATTTTTGACCGGAGCATGTAATCCAAGTGAATTGGATTATTTGGTAGACTACATTATCGGTTTGGGAGCTGAAGCTAAGATTATTTATCCGGAGAAGTTAAAAAGTCGCTATACCCAGAAGATAAAGAAGATTTTGAGTAAATATTAAGACTTACTTTCTATATTTTAGTACTTTAAGATTTTATAGACGAAAGATACCATATAAAACAATACTGCTATAATTTGTTCAAAAACGTAAAGGGATAAAAACATGAGCAAAAAAGTACAAATCATTTTATTGTCTATATTAGGAGCTATATTTTTCGTGTCAGTAAAACAGCACTTGCTTTATACAAAGTATATTCAAATGTTACTGCTAAAAAAACATTTGAAATTCAAGTAGTAAATGAAACTTCTTCATCCCCTTTATCTGAAGCTGAAGATTTAAAGATTAAAAAAGCAAAATACTACTCGATATATTCTAATGGAAAGATAGAAAAGGCATCCCCCTTTTAAAATAAAACAGTGGATGTTGATCCGACAATATTATTTGATTCATATACCCAAAACAACGAAACTCGTATAAAACTAAAGAAGAAGAACTACAAATTAAAGGACCAAAACAGTAAAAAAGTAATAACAGATCCTAACTATAAAAGGCTTATTAATAGAATAGTTGAAGATGTTCGTTATGAAGCATACACATGCGATTATTTAAAGAAGGCAATTCATCCTACTATGCTTACTACCGTATAAATGCCGGTATTAGGAATGCAGGGTATTTATATTACTTTAATTCCAAAAATGGAAAATTTGCAAAACTTTGCAAATTAGAAAATGGCGTTGTGGTACGTGTAAAAAACTTGATATGCAATATTAATTTAAGAGATCTAAAGATGGCAAATAATTCTTTTCTTTAGGATATTCTTCCAAATACTTATTGATAATATCTTTAAAATTGCTCTTCATACGTCTTGCCGGTTCTTGATTTTTTAAACGTAAAAGTGATTTGTACACTGTATTGTATAAAAATTCATCATCACTATTCTTTATTATCAGCAGTGAATAATTGTGTGCGGCACGATTCCTGAAATATCGCCATCTTTTAAATCAAACTTTTGACTATTCATTGTGTCTAAAAGCACCTTGCCTAGATCACATTGCTTTTTTAGTTGAGAGACACCATTTAGACCTTCTATACTAATCATTTTTCAAATCTCTATAGAAGAAAATGTTGGCAGAATCTTCTTGAGCCGTGCCACGGTAGCTCCGATTATCAAAGCCACCAATGTCAAAACCGTGTTTTAAGTAAAACAAGCAAGCTGAGGCATTAGTATCTTGGCCAATCGTATAAACACCTTGCATCCCTAGCTTTTCCGCCTTATGCATGCAAGCCTCAATTAATTTGCCACCTACGCCTTGACCACGATAGTCACGATTTACTTTCAAATCATCTAGATAGAGATATCTGAACATATCTTTACGTAAAACGGCAAGACCTACACAAGTATCACCATCATACGCACCTAAAAATGTTGCGTCATCTTTTGTGACATTATATCGTTCATCAGGAAAACAATCTTGTGTCGGCTTTTCATTTTTTTCAACTTCATAGCTCCATTTTCCATGATCTATGCTAGGAATCATGCGTCCCCAGATTTCAAATGGTTGGTTAGGGATTCTAGCATCTTTATTATGAGCTGCATCAATTTTACGAATAACGATTTGTGACATATAAGCCCCCTTATTTTTTCTTTAAGTATACACTATAAAAGCATCCCCATTACTAGGGATGCTTTTATTAATAATCTTCATTTTTTACCAAATGAATTTAATCAATGCCTTGGTAACTTGGCTGTTATTGTGCAGTGCACTATGTTGACCGCCTCGACCGCGGATCATTAGTTCTTGATATGATTTGGCACGACCATTGATTAAATATTTCAATGATTTAGCCGATGCATTGGTCACATCACCATCATAATTTGTGCCATTTTCTAGATTACCAAAAATGTTTAACACATTGGTCTCACGAGGAAAAATATTTCTAAGACTTAATAGTGCGCGATATTCCGGTTCCATTCGGCTAGGCTTACCCGTTTTAGCATCAATCTTCGTTTTGTTAGGTTCGTCGTTGATGCCAACGATACCATCATAATGTCTAGCCATGGATACCCAGTGTTCAACTTTTTGAGCGTGGTAACCGTATTAATCATTAACTACATTAATAGCATTTCTGACATATCTTGCACCTATTGAATAATATGCCTTGGTACTTGGTATATGAACCATGAGCATTAGTCAACTTATTGTCGGCATAGTTAACTTCTACAAGTGGGTTCTTCGCATTTTTAGCAATTTTTCCAATTATCTTTGCTTGACCGTTTTTATTGACGTTTACTCGAACTATTGTGTTAGATACACCAGCGTTTTTAATGGCGGCTGTCATATCTTCTTCAGCATGATAGCTGCTTCCCCAGCCATGGAAGAAGAATGTAGGGATATTTTTACTAGTGACTTTGGTTTTTCTAATAGACTGCACATCATTTTCTTGTTGTTGATGCTTATTAAATGCAAAAACGCCGGCGATTATCAAAATGATGACGATAATCGCACTTATCCAATATGCTTTTTTCTTCATTCAAATCCTCTTTCTAAGATTTATTTATAAATAAATCTTACTTAAAAGAACTCATAATGTGAAATACCTATTTAGATTACTTTTCTATAGCTAAAGCTATGGGAATATTTTTTATTATTTTAAGTTTTCCTGATCTAGATCAATTTTTATTTAACTTATCGCTCCTATACTGTAGTCAACAAGTAAGAAAACTAAACGAAAGGAAAAATTATTATGACTAAATACATTGCTAAGATTACTGCTTTAAATGCTGACAAGATTGGTGTTAACCCACATGGAACTGCCGAATTTACCGAAAATGGCGATAAGCTTCATATCAAGGTTGAGATGTTTGATACTCCTAAAAACATCGAACACTGGGAACACTTCCATGGTTTCCCTGATGGCAGGGATGCACAAGTTCCAACCATGGCGCAAGATGTTAACCATGATGGTTATATTGACTTACCAGAAACAGAGCCAGTTTCAGGTACAACAATGGTGCCATTAGATAGTGCTCCAGAAGACATGAACATCCCTCACGATGGTTATCCAGTTGCTGATGAAAATGGCCACTACGAATATGAAGTTGATGTTCCTTTAGATAAGCTTCAAGCTAAGTTTAAAGAAGCCTTCGGTTCAACTGACCTTCAATTAGATAAACGTGTTGTTTATGTCCACGGTGTGCCAGCCGATTTAAAGTTGCCTGATTCTGTTAAAGGCGATGTAATGAGTTACGATGCTCACACTACTTTACCTATTGCTGCAGGTAAAATTGTAAAAGCTTAAACCAAAAGATCTCACAATTACTAGATTAATGTCTAATAATTATGAGATTTTTTTCTACGTAAAGTCAAGCACAATAAGAAGTTTGGCTTCATTTTTTGTTTAAATTTCAACTTAAACATCTTTTAGTGTCGATTTATTTTTTTAGTTAGACACGACAAATAAGCCCAGATCCATATCTGATTTTTGGGCTTAGCGTTATAATGTACTTGATCAATTAATTACGACTAAAGCCCTTTTGATTATGTGTGGCTACGTTGTAATCATATGGTTGATCATTGATAATCAGGGCATAAATGGTTCTGATTAGTTTATGAATTGAAGCAATAGCTATCTTTTTGAACCCTTTGGTTTGAGAGGATAGCTTTTTGCTTTCATAATAATCTGCTATATGACACGGATTTGTCTTAGCTGCATTATCAATTTGTCCAATAGCTCGATAAAGCAACTTACGTGCGACTGCATTGCCATGTTTAGTAATACTTAAATTAGAGTCCATTTCTCCTGACTGATATCTGCCTGGATCAATTCCGATAAAAGCATTGATTTTATTAGGATTACTAAATCTGCGTAAATCTCCTAACTCTGCTAAAACTCTGACTGCAGTGGTCTGTGCAAAGCCTGGAATGCTTTCTAGGTTTTCTAAGTCATGATTAGGCAAAGTTTTGGCGAGTTTAACCATTTTTGTAATTATACGTTGACGTTGATTGCTTAGATTAAGCAGTCTTCGGGCATAATATTGTGCTTGCTGGACTTCTATGTCAGAGCAAGAAACAACTGGATAAGCTAAATGAGCTAATTCAATTAGTTTATCTGTTGTCCTTTGTGCATGATTAAAAGCGATGCCTTTCAATTTCATCAACCAGTTAATAATTTGCTTTTTATCATCTTTTCTTACTAAATCACAATGAGGATAACGAGCAACTATTTGCCAATAATTCTTACCTCTAGCAATAGAAAATAAGTTTTCAATTTCGGGAAAGGTTGATTGTAGAGCTTGGTGAAGTCGATTTTTAGCTATTACCAAGTCACTTGTCAGCTGGTCATAGAAGCGGCTCAAAGCATTAAGCTGCTTATAAGTTTGGGATTCGCTTTGATTAACCGGATGGCGATAAAGTCTTTGAATTAAAGCTAAATGATAAGCATCAGTTTTATCGGTCTTGTTGTAGCGTAGCCCCATATTCATCTCTTTTTTGGCTTTAAGCGGATTAAGAACAACATATTCATAGCCGTAGTCTTCAAGAAAAGCCTGCAGTCTGCGTGAATAAACACCGGTAGCTTCAAAAATAATTTGTGGATGTTTAGAAAAAGCAGCCAGCTCATGAAGTAATTGAATAAAACCAGGACGATCATTGGTAATAGTAAGTTCATTTTTACTTTCACCAATTAGTTCGCAAACAGTAGAATTCGACTTGCTTACATCAATTCCAAAAGTAACTTGCATAATATAACCCCCTAAGCTCAAGTAGTAAAACGTATTTACTTAAGAAATCAGATCTAATTTTCTAAACTCGACATCTAAGTGTCCACATTCTTCGAAGAGACTCCTGAAAACTCAAGCAAAACTGCCAGTTTATTATGCGACATCAAGTGTCTAAAGCCCCAATGACATATAGTTTTACTACTACTTAAATTCTACAAGAGAATAAAAATAGTGAATCAATTATCCCGTCGGATAACTAATTCACTATTTAGCTTAGAATGTTTATTATGGTGGTATCTTAGTAGCTATGAAGATCAAAAAAATTACAACTAACAAAAAACAATATCTTTCTCTACTCCTTCTGGCTGATGAGCAAGAAAGCATGGTAGATAAATACCTTGACCGGGGTAATATGTATGTCTTGTTTCAAGATGATACAGCTATCTCAGAATGTGTTGTCACTGATGAAGGTAACAAAATTTTAGAAATAAAGAATTTAGCCACTAATCCAGACTTCCAACATCAGGGCTATGCACAAAAACTCGTTGAATTCATTGAACAAAAATATCGTGGTCAGTTCGATATTCTTCAAGTTGGCACTGGCGATAGTCCTCTCACCTTGCCTTTTTATGAAAAAATTGGTTTCAGAGTCAGTGGTCGCAAACGAAATTTTTTCGTTGATAATTACGACCATCCAATCTTCGAAGCTGGAAAACAACTTGTAGATATGATTTATTTACAAAAGAGACTTTAACTACAAAAAACGCTCAACTTCTGCATTTTGACAGAAATCGAGCGTTTATTATTTTATCTATTAGAAGTTAACTTTATCTGGATCATTAGCCAAACCAGCTACACCATGTAATCCATCAAGCTTAACCATATCTTCAGGACTAATTTCAAAATCAAATACTTCTGCATTTGCCTTGATGTATTCTGGGTGAACTGACTTAGGAAGTGGTAAAAAACCATGTTGTAATGACCAACGAATCAAAACTTGTGCTGGAGACTTGCCATAATTTACGGCAACTTCTTTAACTACATCGTTACCTAACAAACCACCTGTACCAAGTGGACTGTAGGCTTCGTTAAGCATATCGTATTTCTTATTTTCAGCAACAACCTCAGGTTGTAAGTCACTTGGATTCAAGAAAATTTGGTTTACTACAGGCTTGATTTCTGCATTTTCCATTAATGCATCAAGGTGACGCTTTCTAAAGTTAGATACACCAATTGCACGAATCTTACCAGCTTTGACAGCTTCTTCCATAGCTCTCCAACTTTCTGAATTTAATTCAGCCCAGTTGTCGCGCATGTTAGCTGGATTTGGCCAGTGAATCAAATACATGTCAAGGTAGTCAAGCTTCAAATCAAGCAAACTTTGATCGATGGCCTTCTTAGTCTTTTCATAGCCATGATCTGAGTTCCATAACTTGGTAGTAACAAACAATTCATGACGGTTAATACCACTCTTTTGAATAGCTGCTCCAACACTATCTTCGTTACCATATGCCTTAGCAGTATCGATATGACGATAGCCAGCATTCAAAGCTGCCAAAACAGATTTTTCAGCAACTTCACCATCTGGTGTTTGCCAAGTACCAAAACCAACGATTGGAATCTTAACACCGTTGTTCAACGTATAAGTATCTTGTAAAGAATTAAATTTCATGTTTTTTCCTAAATTATATATTTATAAGTAATTACATTAAGTATAAACTAAAAAGCTTTGTAAGCGCTAAAAAACGACCTACAAAGTTTTATTAGTTACTTATCGATTTCAGGAGCTTCATTAATCTCAGCTTGCATCATCCAGATTCTCTTTTCGATATCCGTATGACAGCTAGTCAAAATATCGTTGCTACCGTAGTCTCCTTCTTCATCACTAGCTTTAATTCCTTCTTCATAAAGCTTATCTAAATAGCGGTAGCCAGCAATAATGGTCTTGAATCTATCTTTAGTCGAAATGCCCCATTCCCCCGGCTTGTCTTCTAGTTTAGTATGTTTCAATACTTCAGATAAACTTGAATAAGGTGACCCATCAATGGTAATTAATCTTTCCGAAATTAAATCTCTTTGTTCATCAAGCTCGTCCATAACATCGTCGAGGTATGGGTGAAGTTTCAAAAAGTTTGGACCTCTCATGTACCAATGCTGTTGACGAGTAATCATGATAAGTTGAGTTAAATCAGCAACTGCTTGATTTAAAATTTCTTTTGTTTGGGTATATTTCATATAAAGCCTCCTTTAAACCGCTTTCTTTAATTGTAGCATCTTTTTCTTACAAGTACTAATAATTCGACCCAAAACAAAAAGACACTTCTTAAAAAGTGTCTTGAATATTAATCTTTATTGGTTAATCTAATTCGATTAGGGAAAATAAATGAAATCACTGGAATAATCAGATACAAAATCATTGCTACTCTTGGAATATAAAGAGACATGATTATCAAAATAATATTAATAACTAGATCAGATACGCTTCGTATTACAAATGATTTATTCATAACAATTCGCATTATTTGTGAATCCTTCACCGTCTCTTTTGCCCCAAAATATTGAGTCAGAATTTCAACTACTTTTGCAATTAAAAAGACAACACCAAAGTTCACTACTGCAAAAGTCGATGTTTCAGCCATGATCCATTTGGTCATTACCGGAAAAAGAGATAGATCCGCTAACAGCAGAAAGTCCATAATCGCCACTGTTTTTGTCGGTCTAAAAATATAATATGAGAACGACAAATGCAGGTCATACCAAAAGTCGGCAACTATAAAGAAAGTGATTAAAAATACCGCTATATCACTTAAGAATCCTTGATAATGAACCTCGTTGATAGCTGGTTGTATTTCCAACACAATGATCGTAATGATGATGGCTATTACCCCATCATTGAAAGCTTGCAAATGTTCCCTCAAATTTGTAGGCTCTTCTTTTTGTGCAGCTTTAAATTGCTCTTGCATATCAGCTAATTTTTGCTTTTCTTCATCAGAAAATTTATCCAGTGAATGTTTTCTAGTCATACTTTTCCCATCCCTTAATTAATAGACTTTGTGATAAATTATAGCATTAAGCAAAATAAAAAAGCATTTACCATCAAAAAAGTGATAAATGCTTTTGAAAAATCTATAGAGAGTAAAAATTTATAATAATTATCTTCTTAATCGACTCAAACTAGAACCAAAGATTTGCTCAATAGTAGCTGGATCATGATGGTCGTCAAAGAATTGACTTACATTCTTGTCTAATTCAGCAATCTTTTGCATATCGTCATCGCTCAATTCAAAGTCAAAGGCATCGATGTTTTCCTTTTGACGAGCATCGTGAACTGACTTAGGAATTACGATAATGCCACGTTGAATAAGCCAACGTAAGATAACTTGACTATTTGACTTGCCGTATTTCTTACCGCTTTCAGCTAAAACTGGGTTAGTGAAAATGCAGTCTTTACCTTCAACAAATGGAGCCCATGCTTCTACTGCAACGTCATCTTTTTGGTTCCACTTAACTTCTGGTTCTCTTTGGAACCATGGGTTAACTTCGATTTGGTTAACTACTGGCTTTACATTACTCATTAATTGCAAGTTTATCAATTGATCTGGCCAAAAGTTTGATACACCGATTGACTTAATCTTGCAGCTTTTTGAGCATCTTCTAAGGCATGCCATGCACCAGCAACATCACCGTAGGCTTGGTGCAAAAGCATCATGTCAATGTAGTCAGTACCAAGTTCTTGTAAGTCGTGATCAATAGCCTTAGTAGCTTTTTCGTAAGTAAAGTTTGATACCCATAACTTGGTCGTTAAGAAAATGTCGTCACGGTTAACGTCGCTGTTCTTGATTGCTTCACCAACAGCAGTTTGGTTGTTGTAAGCTTCGGCAGTATCAATCAAACGATAGCCGTTTCTAATTGCAGATTCTACTGCCTTTACTGCATCATCATGGTTAGGAATTTGGAATACACCAAAACCCAATTGCGGAATTTCATTGCCATCATTTAACTTAATCTTTGGAATGTCTGTCATATTTCTTATCTCCCCTGAATAGAATTCTTTAACTTGTTTCAACTTACAGCTATTATCTTAATCGTAAATGTAATAATTCAAAATACAGTATAGTAGTATGCGGTTTACGCAGAGTATAAAAAATTTTTTATTTTTAAACAAAGACGGTGTAATACCATTAATTCAAGATATTCAGGATGTTTGGTCAAAGGCTGATAGATTCTAAACTTAAAATTTCAATTGACAACGCGTAATAAGAAATATATTATAAAAGCGAATTGAATAAATGTTCTTCGAGGCAGGGTGAAATTCCCGACCGGCGGTAAAGTCCGCAACCCGCATTAAGCGGTTGAATCCCAATGGGTACCGATAGTTATAGTCTAGATGGTAGAAGAAGAATGAGTCTGCGCTTTTTTGCGTTGCACTTATTTTGCTTATGATAATAATGACGAGAGTCTCGAAGAAATTCGAGACTCTTTTTTTGTTCTGAAAAGGGAGTGAAATACATGGAAAAAGATGAACACTTCATGCAGCTTGCCCTGCATGAGGCACAAAAAGGCAGACACCAAACATGGAAGAATCCATTAGTTGGTGCTGTGATTGTTAAAAATGATCAAGTTCTCGCTACCGGCTATCACCATCATTATGGTAAGCCACATGCTGAACGAGATGCTATTTCCAAACTAACCCCAGAACAATTATTCAATTCAACTCTTTACGTAACTTTAGAACCTTGCAACCACTTTGGAAAACAGCCACCCTGTTCACAATTGATTGTCGATAGTCATATCAAACGTGTTGTGATTGCGGAAGTTGATCCTCATAAATTAGTAACTGGTAAAGGAATTGCCACTTTAAAAGAAAATGGCATTGAGGTCACAACTGGCGTGTTAAACGCTGAAGTAAAAAAGTTAAACGAGCATTATAACTATTTTTACAAAAATGACCGTCCTTGGATTACTTTAAAGCAAGCTACCTCACTTGACTATAAAGTAAGTACCGGTTTGAATCAGCGAACTGCAATTACCAATCAAGAAGTTTATGAGCAAGTTCACCGCGAACGAGCAGATTACCAGGCAATTGTAATTGGTAGTTCTACTGCGATTATTGATAATCCTAGTTTATTAACTAGTGCTTCAACTGACTATCCGCCAATCAGGATAGTTCTTGATCGACGAGGACGTTTGTTAGAGCATTTAGATTTAACTCTTCTCAATGATGACAATCCAACTTGGATTTTTACTCGAAATAAATCTTTAGCAAATCACAATTTGAATCAAAATATACAATGCTTCCTAACTAAAAATAACGATTTATCTGATCTGATTGCTGAATTGAGTAAAAAGGAAATTCAATCAATTTATGTTGAAGGTGGTCCTACTTTGGAGAAATCATTCTTAGATAACTTTTTTATAAATGAAATGATTACCTACATTTCACCAGACTTTATCGGTGCAAACGGAGTTTCTAGTACTGTACCTACTTCATCACATCACTTTGATGAAGTAGACATTAAGCAATTGGGTAATAATGTAAGAATTGATGAAAGGAATAAAAATGTTTAGCGGTGTAGTTGCAGGCAAAGCCAAAATTGCAGAAATTAATAAAAAAGATGAAACTATCACAATGACCGTCACTTATCCTACCGGCCTATTATCCGATATTAAAATTGGTGATTCGATTGCAGTTAATGGAACATGTTTAACTGCTGAAAAAGTTGAACCTAATGAATTTCAGGTTACTATGATGCCACAGACTTTTGAAAAGACTACTTTTAAAGATTTAAAGGTTAACGATGATGTCAATGTTGAGCAAGCTATGAAAGCTGACTCTAGATTTGAAGGACATATCGTTACTGGTCATGTTGACGATATCATTCATGTAACTTATCGTCATATTAACGAAAATGCAATTGAACTATGGTTTTCAATTCCTAATCACCTTGATAAGCAAATCGTGCCACAAGGTAGCGTCGCCTTAAATGGCGTCAGTCTAACTGTGATGGATGTAAAAGATAATAAATTTTCTGTTGGTCTAATTCCACATACTCAAGATGAAACTAATTTATCCAGCCTAAAAGCTGGCAATGAAGTAAATCTTGAAACAGATATTCTTGGTAAGTATGTGCAAAAAAATTTAAGTAAGGAGAATTAAAAATGGATGTTAAGAAGATTCAAAATGCAATTCAATGCATGAAAAATGGTGGTTTGGTAATTGTTGCTGACGATGAAGATCGTGAATCCGAAGGTGACATGATTGGTATTGGCTCGAAAGTTACCCCAGAGAATGTTAATTTTATGACCAAATATGCACGTGGTTTGCTTTGCACCAGTGTCGGTCGTGAAGTTGCCGAAAGATTAAAGTTGCCACAAATGGAATCTAATAACACCGATCCTTATGGCACTGCATTTACGATTAGTGTTGATTATAAGACAACTACTACAGGAATTTCAGCATATGATCGTGCTGCTACAATTAAAGCAATCGCAGATCCCACTACTAAACCTGAAGACTTCTTCCGTCCAGGTCACTGTTTCCCATTGGTTGCTAAAGATGGCCTTGTTCTAGAAAGAAACGGGCACACCGAAGCTTCAGTTACCTTGGCAAAATTGGCTGGTGAACAACCTGTTGCCTATATTTGTGAAGTTATGAAGGCTGATGGCCACATGGCAAGAAGACCACAATTACGTGAAATTGCTAAAGAACATCATATGCCATTTTTAACTATTGCTGAACTTCAAGAATACGTTAAAAGTCCAGCGAGTAAACCTTCAGACTTTGTAAACTTCCCTACCAAATATGGCGATTTTAGAATTAAAGCCTTAGACGATGAAAACCTAATCATTTTGAAGGGCGATATTGATCCAAATAGACCAATGCTAGTTCGTCTTCATTCTGAATGTATGACTGGTGACACTTTTGGTTCAATGCGTTGTGATTGTGGTGATCAGCTACATAATGCAATGGTTCAAATTGATAAGAATGGCAGCGGCATTATTCTCTATCTTCGTCAAGAAGGTCGTGGTATTGGTTTAGGTAATAAACTAAAGGCCTATGCCTTGCAAGACCAAGGTTATGATACTTATGATGCAAATAAGATTCTAGGTTTTGAACCTGACGAAAGAAATTATGAAACTGCTGCTAAGATTTTGAAAAGTATGGGAATTCACCAAATTGATTTGTTAACTAACAATCCTGATAAGATTGATCAATTAGAGGATTATGGTATCAAGATTAACAAACGCGTTCCATTGGAAATACCTGCAAACGATGTTGATCGCTCTTACCTTGAAACAAAACGTGACAAATTCCACCATATGTTAGCTTTATAGGAGAAAAACAAATGACTATTTACGAAGGTAATTTTGAAAACAATGACGTAAAGATTGCTATTGTAGCTTCTAAGTTTAATGAAATTGTTACTCATCACTTAGTTGATGGTGCATTAGCTACTCTTAAGCAATTCGGTGTTAATGAAAATAACATAGATGTTTACTGGGTACCCGGTGCTTTTGAAATTGGCTTTACTGCCAAAAAGATTATGCTTAGTGGCAAATACGACGGTATTATGACGCTTGGTGCTGTGATCAAGGGTGAAACTGATCACTACAGCATGATTATTCAAAATGTTACTAATGCGATTATGCAAATTAATTTAGAAGCTGAGATTCCTGTTACATTTGGAATTTTGACAACTGATGATATTGAACAAGCATTGCAAAGAGCCGGATTGAAGGCGGGGAATGAAGGCAGTTCTACTGCTCAGGGTTTGCTAGAAATGATCTCTTTGAATAAGATGATGTAATAAAAATGATTGCATGAAAAAGCATCGCAAGTTAGGGATGCTTTTTTTGTTATTCTACTTAACACTAGCTAAAGCCTCATCGATTGGTATATCACCAGTCTTCATCATGATTACCTTGCCAATTGCATTATCGTGCTTAAGAATTTCAGCCAAGGTCTTTGCTACATCAGGAATTGGGTTAGAAGTTACCTTAGTTACATCTAAGCTAATCTTGCCTGTACCCTCTTTCTCAGTTAAGTTAGTTGGTTGCAAAATAGTATATTTAAGTCCGCTTTGATTCACTAAGCAGTTATCTGCAAAGAATTTTGCAACATTGTAATCCATAATTTGATCTAAGCCATCAATATGCCATTTTTCTGGTTGAAGAGCAAAGATTGAACTAAGCATAATATATCTTTCAATGCCGAGCTTCTTTGCTGCTTGCATGGTCTTTACAGCACCAAATACATCTGTTTTAAAGTAGATCTTTACCACGTGATCCAGCAGTGAAATAAACAGCATCGCTGCCTTTCATCAATTTAGCAAGATCATCAACATCCTTAGATTTATAGAATATAATAATCAAATTTCAATTCAAATATAATATAGCTTATTTTTAGTAAGTTAGCAAGAGTAAGTACTTTTTTAGTTTTTGTAAGTTTGTTTAGGTATGTTAATAAGTGAGGCAGAGATAGTTTATTTTTTATAAAATATTTAGTAACAACCTGCTTTCTGCTTTAAAAACTTTTTACATTAAAAAAACCTCGACTTTTTGTCGAGATCTTAAATTTATCTGCTTATTTTACTTCCAAGTAATTTTCCGCATTTCTTAAATCGTCAATTGATAACTGACCAGGAGCTGATGTCTTTCCCATTGCATCAAATGATAAACTAGAACTAAATACTTGTCCTGTAGCCGTATTAATTAAATCGATTTCATTATATCTATAAAGTATGATTAAAGAAATAAATTTATTTTAAAATTTCAATAGATAAATTCTATAAATAAAAAGACACTTTGAATTAACAAAGTGCCTTTCTTACTATTCATGATAACTTCTAGCTAAAAAATGTTCCATATCCTCTGGTTCATGACTGGTTAAGTGAGCAAAGTCATCGCTCAGGCCATGCAAATAGCCCATTGCTCCGCCTTTGTACATTGAAGCAAGCTCTGCTCCATCACCTTCAGCCGCATAAATTCGACCGATTCTCTCGATTAATTCTGGCAAGTATGGCACTAATGGATCAGCATACAAACTGTTTTTAGCAATTGCATAATTAAGATCAGTACCTGCAAGTCGTCTTGGCAAATAACCGTAGAATGGTGAATCACAAATGGGTTATCTTCTTGATCTGCAATAAAGCTCATCGCCACAAGATTATTAATACCATTGGTCTTCATCGCAGCCAAGACATTTTCTAGCTCGCCCACTCGATCAAAGACAGAGTAGGTTTTACTTGCGACATAAACCAAGGTATCAATCCCTGCAAAAGCCTTTTATAGACTGGCACGGTTTTGAAAATCGATTTCTCTAATTTCAAGCCCTTCATTAATCAAAGCAGTCGCATGGTTCTTATTGTGCACTAAAGCGACAATATCGTTTTTATCAATCTTCTTTTGCAAATGCGCTACTACACGACTGCTTAAATGACCGGTTGCGCCTGATACTGCTATCTTCATAATTTAATCCTCCACTACAACTACTTTGCCAAAACTCTTTAAATTTTCTAGATAGCGATGAGCATCAGCTACATGCTTTAAATCAAAAACTCGCTCTGGCTTTGCATCCACATCATACTTTTTAACATAATCAAGCATACGTTCAATTTTTTCTTCGTTGACATTACCTGAATAAAAACTAGTCAAATAACTGTTAGCAGCAATATCCACGATTGGATCAAATTTATCCAAGTACCACTGATTGCCTAATTGACCAGTCGAACAAATAATGCCGCCTTTGATCAAGTGTTTAAAGCTATTTTTAATGGTCTTAGGTCCAATCAATTCAAAAATCTTGTTAAACTTCTTATCAGTCTGTAATTCACCATCTTGACCAAGCCTTTAACAGCTTTACAAAAGCAACACCTACGCCACTAGTACCGCCGCGGACTAAAACTTGATCATCCTTAGCAATCTTCAAGTTAAGCATCGAACCAAAGGCGGTGTAGTACGTTTCTGGCAATGCAGCTAAGGTAGCCCAGTCAAGATCAGTTTCAATTGAATAAAGCTGCTGATTAGGAAGTAATGCATATTCGGCGTATGAGCCATCAAAAGCACGACCCATTTCACCCATAATTGAGATCACTTTCGGTCCAACGTTGACGAGTAAGTTTGTCCTTCATTTCATCAAGTTGTTCTTTAGTTAAGTTTTGCATCCCGCGCAAGTTAGTAATATCGTACATTGAAACAGTCGCAATGGCCTTGATACGAGTATCTACGCTAGCTGCAGAAAGTACAAGGCCACCTGAACCACAGATACCAATGGCACCTTAACGCCAAGATAGTCAACTGCGGCACTGAAGCTTTCAGCGAATAAGTCCGGGGATGAAACATGTCTAGGTTCGCCAGCTGATTCACCCATGTATACTTGGTCAAAGGTTAAAACAACAAAACCGCGTTGAGCTAATTCATTGGCGTAAACACATGTAAAGCAGGGTATTTAGCATTTTTATCTATATCTTTTGCGTAGTAAATGTCGGTTGCAATAGCGATTCCGTATCTGTTGTTGTAGCGAACGTGTTCACGAGTTAATTTATCACTTAATTTGGTAATGTATCCGTATGGCATATTATTTGGTCCTTTCTTTCGATTGATTAACTATAATTTACCATCAAGATTTATACATTACCAATATCTATTGTAAATTAGAATCTATAGTTTTAGCTTATGCTTTCTATCCAAAAAATCCAAGACAACTGTCTTGGATTGATAAATTATTCTTTTCTATTTTTATGCAAGTATTCAAACAAAATACCATCACGCAAACCGCAGTTAGAAAAGATCACTTCACTAACCTGCAAGTTACGCAATACTAAGCTAATCGGGATCAAACCACCGACGATCACGTCTGCTCGGTGCTTGGCTAAACCAGGAATCTTCATCCGTTCATCTTTATTCATGGCGATCAATTTGCTAATCAAGTTAAAGATATAGTGTGGTGGCAAGTGCATCCCGTGAATATCAGGCAACTCATCAACTTCATCAGTAACTTCTCGTCGGTGAATCTTCGCGATTGTCCGGTTGCTACCGCCAAGTGCAATTAATGGCAAATTATGCACTTGTCCTAGCCAGCGCACCGTTGAAATTTTCTGCCCTGCCGCATTCATTGCGCTATACAAATCACTAGCTGAAATGGTATCAGCTAAGTTATAGTTTTGCGACAAAACGACTGAACCGATTGGAATACTTACCCGTTCTTTGCAGGCACCATTTTGAACCCAAATCAGCTCCGTTGAAGCACCACCACAATCCATGATAATGCCATTTCTGACTGGCAAGGTATTAACTACGCCAACGTAGTCCAAGTATGCTTCGGTACTACCTGAGATCACCTGCAAGTCCAGTCCAACTTCATCTTTTACTCGTTTTAAGAATTCCGCTTGGTTCTTTGCTCCGCGAACTGCAGCCGTTGCTACCGCTTTGACGACCACATTATCATATTGCGTATATCTGGTTTTAAAGTCTTTCAAAGCTTGAATCGTTCTGTTCATTGGTTCTTCTTTAAGTGTCATTTCTTTGCCCATATTTTCAGACAAACGGACATACTCTCTAAAGTAACCCATGACTGTATAGCCACCATAATCGTCTATTTGTGAAATCTGCATTCTGACCGAGTTAGAACCCAAGTCAATTACTACTAAATTAGTACTAGTCATTTTCTCTTCCTCCTCAGTCTACTGTCATATTCACCGCGCAGATACTTCATAAAAGCTTCGTAATCTTGTTCTACTTGCCTACTATAAGCGACAGCCCAATCAGCCATACACTTATCAAATTGCTTACTTTCTTGCAAGTAGCCATAGATCATTGCTGCCGTTGGACTTTGACAATGAGCTCGGGCCAAGATGAAGGCACAAAGCGTCGCATAAGCTTCAAAGCTTTCTTCATCCAGCTTAGTGGTATCAATTGAGTCCTTCATATCTCTGAATTGACGCACATAATAGCTGCGGCCTCCTGCTTCAGTATAACCCAAGAATGGATCATAGAAGGTTTGCAAGATGCTTTGACCGGTGATTACACGGCGCCCTTCTTCATAACCTTGCTGTTTAGCTTCTGCCACAGACAAATTAGACAAATCATACTTAGATGGCATTGCTTCTTTGATTTGCAAAACTAAGTGACTACCGTCTCTACCTGTCAGTAAAACCAGATAGCAGCGTGTACCAAAGCTACCAACACCTACGCTGTAACGAATAATGTCAGTCAGTTTAAAACTGCTCAACAGCACCTTTACATCAGGTGAAAGCTTCTTTTGGTACTCTTCCATCGCACTAACTAATTCCTGATAAGTTTGATCAGAAATCCGTCTAGCACGTGGTGGATTTTCTTTAAAGACCAGCTTACCATTTTCTTCAGTCGTAAACTTTTTAACTACCTTATCCGAATTATTCTTTGGTGCCTTATCCGCAATTTTCTTCAAAATCTTGACTAATTGCTTATCATCACTGGTTGTATTAAAGAAATCATTGATGCTGTATGAGGTGTAAAAACGGTCGAGCAGCTTTTGACCAGCCGCATCATTAATTCCGTCTTCATAAGCCTTGGCAGTATTCTTCAATATCTTATAAAGATTATCTGGATTATAGCCGTTGATCTCACCGATTAATTGGGCACTGACCATCAGACGCTTCAAATCGCTCTCCCAATTGCCAACTCTGGTTTCATCAAAGTCATTAAGTCCGAAAAGCAATTGTCTTTCAGGTGAAGCGAAAAAGCCGAAGTTGTTTAAGTGGGCATCTCCACAAATCATCACCCAGATTTTGCTTTGCGTGCTGTGCAACAAGTCATATTCCATGACACCAGCAGTACCACGCAAGAAGCTAAAGGCATTAGCAATCATGCGCTGATGACGCAAAGGCAATAGCTCAGGAATCATTGTATCTTCCTGTGTCTTGATCATCTCAACGGCATCCCGTTCAACCGGTTTAAAAGCACCCAGTTCACTAACTGGCACCTTTTTAGCCTGCTTCTTGCCGGCCTCAATCAATTCATCTTTGCTAGCTTTTAATCGCAGCTTATCAATATTGAATCTTTTGCGTAAAAAATCCTTACTCATCCGTATCCTTCTTTTCTTCAAGGATTAAATCATTGTCTTCTTTACGCATTACTTCAAAGACATCAGGATCTCTATCTTCATCTTCTTTTTGCTTTAATTCGCGTTCTTTTTCTTGGGCTTGATGAATAAAGTACTCTTGAGAGTTAAGGGCCTTCTTACCACGACGATCAAACATTGAATATACATCATTATGAAGAACACGTGTCTTAACGTTGTCATTCCACATAATATCGTAGATATGAAGTACACGTTCCTTCAAATCTGGCTGCAAGATTGGGAATAAGGTTTCAACTCTTCTGTTCAAGTTACGCTTCATCATGTCCGCACTTGAAAGGTAGACATCTTGATTACCATTATTATAGAAGTAATAGATTCGACTGTGTTCGAGTAATCTTCCGACAATCGAATGTACTTCAATATTATCACTAATTCCAGGAATATCGGTTCTTAAGCAACAAATTCCGCGCACAATTAAGTGAATTTTTACGCCAGCGTGAGAAGCTTCGTAAAGTTTACCAATGATTTCAGGATCAGAGAGTGAATTCATCTTCATGTGAATTTCGGCTTTATGGCCAGTTTTAGCGATTTCAATTTCATTATCAATCTTTTGATTAATGAACTCACGGATATGATTTGGTGAAATTCTTAATTGTCTGAAGTATGGTGGACGAGAATAACCAGATAGCATGTTAAACAAGTTAGTTGCGTCAACACCAAGGTCGCGGCGTGAAGTGAATAAGCCCATATCAGTGTAGAAGTGAGCAGTTACGTCGTTGTAGTTACCGGTACCCAAGTGAATGTATCTGCGAATACCATCTTCATCACGGCGAATGACCAAAGTAATCTTGGTGTGCGTCTTAAGTCCTTTCAAACCATAGATAACGTGACAGCCCATTTGTTCCAAAGTCTTAGCCCAGTGGACGTTATTCTCTTCATCAAAACGAGCTTTAACTTCGACCAAAACAGTTACTTGTTTGCCAGCTTGTGCAGCTTGACCCAAGTATTTAATGATTGGTGAATTACCTGAAACACGATAAAGGGTCATCTTAATGGCTAAGACCTTGTCATCATGGGCAGCCTTACAAATAAAGTTTAAAACTGTGTCAAATGAATCATATGGGTGTTGAACCAAGTAATCTCTTTGTCTAATATTGGCAAAAATATCGCTTGAAAGAGCTAAATCTGGATCAACATAACCCTTGATTGGCGCATAACGCATTTTTTCATGACCCTTAACTGCACCAGCAAGTTTCTTAAGGAAGGTTAAATCAATTGGACCAGAAATCTCATAGATTTCATTCTTCTTAACCTTTAGTTTATCAAACAAGCGCGAACGTAACTTTTCACCCATTGATTTTTCAATTTCAAGGCGAACAACTTTACCGTGTTCACGGTCTTTCAATTGCTTTTGTACACTGCGCAAAAAGTCTGAAGTATCACGTTCAGCCACGTCCAAGTCCATGTCACGAGTAACTCGGAAAGTAGCGGCTTCCTTTACTTCGTAGCCGTCGAAAAAGCTGCTAACGAATTCTTTGATGATGTCTTCAAGCAAAACAAAACTATTGTCAGCCTTAGGCAATTTAACCAGACGCTTAAAGTTATTAGGAACTCTAAGGGTAGCGTAATAATGCTTACCATCTTCCTTGTCCTTCAAGCCAACAGCGATGTTCAATGAATCATTGGCAATAAATGGGAATGGACGGTTGGTGTCATCGGCCATTGGTGTAATGATTGGATATAGTTCATCACTGAAGTAACGTCTAACGAACTCATATTGCTGAGCGTTCAGATCTTTGACTTCTTTAATGAAAATATTCTTCTTTTCAAGCAATGGTAAAAGTGAACGCCAATAAGTTGAGTATCTCTTTTCTACTGCTCTGTGTTCTTTTTGGTTGATGGCATCAAGCTGCTTTTCAGGAGTCTGGCCTGAAGAGTCAGTTGTCTTAATGCCTGCCGCAATCAACTTGTGCAAAGAAGCAACACGAACCATGAAGAATTCGTCCACATTACTTTGCGTGATGCCCAAGAAATTGATTCTTTCAAGCAATGGATTATCTTTATTGCGGGCCTCTTCCAACACTCGGTCGTTAAAGTCCATCCAGCTTAATTCACGGTTTTTAAAATATTCCGGTTTTAAAAACTGTTTTGTTTCTTCTTTTTCGTTTCCTAAAAATGTACTACTCATTGTCTATTCATACCCTCTTGTTTTAAAACAACTTTAATGCCAAATACGTCCTCGAATAACTTAACGCGTTTGTTAAATGACCAACGTTCCAGCGTAATATCTGCGTTAGTTTTCGCTTTAATCACTAATTCATTGTTTTTCTTCAGTGAAATAACGATTTGCTTGATCTTTTGTTTATGGGATGCATCTAATGCTGTCGCAATCCGCAAAATGGCAGAAAGTTTGGCCACTGTTAATTGAACATCTGGATTCAAGTGACGGTAGTGGTGTCCACCAATGTTTGGCGCAGAACCATCTCCTTCATCGATAGTCTGATAACGACAAATCTCACTGACGATTTCATTTTCACGATCTGACATGCCAATCAGTTCATTAGCTTCGATAAAATCGGCTGATTGCTCATAGCGGCGAGCTTGATTAACAAAGCTGCCGATATCATCAACGGTTGATGCCCAACCTAACAATTCTCTAGCTGATTTAGGCAAAAGGTGTACTTTACGTAAACGATCAAAAATGTGCAAAGCAAACTTGCGTACTGCGTTAGCATGGTGTAAATCAACCAAATAGCGTCGAGCCATATTTTGAGCTGAAGTCATCATGATATCAGTATCTTTGCCTCTCTTCTCTAGCATCAAAAGACCGGTGACAACAGACATGTCTGTAATGTAAATCGTGCCAATATTTAAGAGAGAAAGGAATTGCTTGATTGAAATGGCATTAGGAATAGCGTGTTCAGCTACAGCTGGTTCCAAGTCATAGTTTTGCATGATATCGTTAAGCGACATTTGGATCAGTTGATCATAGAAGTGTTGAAATTCTTCGTGCGTAATTTGGTTAGCTGAGTTTTCTTTCTTCAAATAAGTCTTATTCAAGGCATCAGCGTGTTGGATAATTACAGCGGCACGCGAATTATCCTTGATCTGACGAGCCAAGTGACCGATCTTCGCACCTAAGTAATCATTGATAACATAGATCGGATCATTAGGCGTTTCATTAGTGATTTCATTGATCTCTTGGATCTCTCGTGGACCTAAAGCCAGGCTCCAGCTTGATTCGAACTTATTGTTTTTAAACAAAGAAAGGTTGATCATTGCAGAACCAAGACTAAGCAAATAAGTGGCGTGGTCCTTGCCATCGTCATTTACTTCTGCTTGACTCTTCATCCCGCTTAAAACCTTGGCGTAGACGATTTGACCACCATTAAGCCATTCGATCTTCCAACCAGTTCTAACCTTGATCTGATCTGCAATAAAACTGGCAGACATTTCATCAATTAATTGTTCATTGCCATAAAACTTGAAATCCTTAATCTGATATTCTGCTAGCTTCTCTTTAAAGCCTTCAATTGCATCACAGATTTTGTCCATATCTTGTTCAAAAACCTGGCTTTTACTATCAGCTTGTAAAAACGAAGGCGAATCCAGTTTTTCAATTACAGTTAGATCCTTTAGATCTACTATGTTAAGTTGAATCTTATAGGAAGACATATAAATTAAACCAAATAAAGTTTTCTTCATTTATTATTTTCACCTATTAATGCAATTACTTTAATATTATACTTTTACTCTATCTTAATTATATATTAACTTTTGATTATGATCTAAATTTTACGGCCTAATTTTAAAAAATTTAATAACAAAAAAGGCACAATTTATGTACCTTTTTCACCCTAATAACTATACGAATTGCTTACATGTAAGGGATACAAATGGTTGTAATGTCTCTCCATTGATAGTAAGTCAAATTCAACTAGTTCGTTTTTCAATTTATCTACTGTACAAGATTTGCAGTGCATTTCTTTCATCAAATCTTCATCTGAATAAATGATGTACATGTTGCCGTCGTTATCTATCCAACTTAAATCTTAGTTGTGTTTTCATTATATCTACATCTATTATATTTGTTTTATTTGTTTATTAGAAAATTATTAAGCCCAGCGAATAAAAAAGCCCAGAGCTGATATGGCTCTGGGTCTTAATTGTATTCTTAATTAACGGTAGTCCTTGAGGAAGTCGACTAACTTTTGGTAGTCGGCATCGTGCTCAGAGTCATAAGCATCAACTAAATCAACAACCTTGTTGTCTTTGGTGATGATGCGGTATTCACGCAAATCTTTCTTTTCATCTGCGACTACAGTAATTTCACCTTTACCTGGTGTTGAGTACAAATCAGGATTTAGAGCTTCATTCAATTTGTCTGATAATTGTTGGTTAAATGCAATTGTGTTCATTCGCTTTTATCTCTTTTCTTATAAATAAACTCCAACACAGTCATTATAACATTTTTACCTAATTATGTTAGGCTTCTTATTTTAAATTGTTTTTCCTTATCTAGTCTGCAAATGCACATCATATCTGGTGTTTGAGGTGCAACATCAATCGGTGTGATTGCTTTAGTTTCATAACCATTTTGCTTAAAGAGCTTAAGATCACGTACCAAAGTGTCTGGGTTAAATGAGATAAGCTATGTCTTTTTTTACATTATCTATATTAAATCTAAGCGTAAACTCTTTTCTTAAGAATACCGACATATGGCAAGTTGCGGTAAAGACCGTTGTAGTCCAAGCCGTAACCTACTAAGAATTCATTAGGAGCCTTGAAGCCATAATCATCTGGGTAGAAGTCAACTACACGTGTCTCAGGTTTATCTAACATAGAAATAACTTCAACACTCTTGGCACCGCGTTCCTTCATCAAGTCGCTAAGTGCCTTTAAAGTTCTACCTGTGTCAATGATATCTTCCATGAAGATTACTGGGCGGTTCTTAACGTCTGACTTCACGTCTTGGGTAATCTTAACCTTACCAGTAGAGCTGGTACCTTCATAACTGGAGGCCTTAATTGGCTCAACTGTTAATTCGAAAGTTAATCTTTTGATCATATCGCTGGCAAAGATCATTGCGCCATTCAAAACTGGAATGACGATTGGTTCTTGCCCTTCATATTTCTTGTTAAGGCGAGCTGCCATTTCATCCATGCGCTTGTTAAGTTGATCTTGATCAAATAATACTTTTTCGATGTCGTTATTCATGTTGATTATTTCCCTCTCAAATTAGTTAACGGTAAGATTTTAACATATATTTTTTGAGTTTTACAGTATTTTGCTAAAATTGTTGGCTAATTTATTAATTAACCATAATTATTATATATTATTATTCGTGTTTTAGTGAGGTAAATAAAAACTATTAAGATTTTACACTTAATAGTTTCTTTACTCTATTTCCTATCTAAAACCACTGTGCCCTCAGGTGGATTTTGATTAATTGCACCGATAATTGGGTGTGGTACATACAATTTATCAAAATAGTTTACTTCATCTAGTGTGAGCTCTACGTCCATCGAATTCACAGCTGATTCAAGGTGTTTGATCTTCGTTGAACCAACAATTGGAGCAGTGATACCCTTAGCCCATTCCCAAGCTAAAGCAATTCCTGACTTTCATTACTTTAAGCTTAATACCGCTAGTCCATTATGAAAAAATACTTATTATAAATTCCTAGGCATAACTTTTATGCATCCCACTCCATTAAACAGTCGGCTGCACCAGTCTCTTGATCAATCTCTTTTTTCACTAACTTAAAACCACGATTTTGATAAAAACTAAGAGCCGCTTCATTCTTTTCATACACCGACAGCTGCAATTTATCATGCTTTAGCTTCAAAAAGTCAATCAGCTTTCCGCCAATACCGCGGCCCCGATAATCTCTTTTAACAAAGATACCGGCAATATAGTCACCTTGCATCCCTACAAAACCAGCTATCTCGCCCTCTTCTTCATCTACATACAGCTGAGCATTCGGCAACTCTTTTTTCACCAATTCATAGTTATCATGCCAATAACTTGGATCAATAAAATCGTGTGCATCAAGGTTGCCCTCAAGCCAAATCTGCATCAACGCATCTAAATCGCTCTTTTGATATTTTCTAATCATCTTTATTTCCGAATAAACTTTTGATCACTTGCAGGCACGCCGCTGTCATCTGAGATGTAGCGTTCAACGCGCATATGCAAGTCATACTTTTCACGCAAGTCAGCCAATTCCTTCATCATAGGTGAAGCATGGTGAGCATCAAGCGCCTTTTGATCACGCCAACTATCGATTAATAAAACCGTCTCAGGATCGTCCATTGGGATAAAGTAATCATATTTTTCATTGCCTTCTTCGGCACGAATACGACCTGCAATACCCTTGTCTTCCATTTCTTGTGCGAACTTTCTGGCATCACCATTTTTGCCATTGTAATAAAGATTTACAGTCAAACTCATAATTTGTCTCTCCTTTGTAAAATCGCTTTCATTAGTTATTTTACTATAATCTTTGCTTATTCTTAACTTGTATTCATCGAAAGTTATCGCTAAAATTTAAGTAGAAAGTAAGCGTTATTATTTAGAGGTGAGAAAAATGTTAAACAAAAGAAAATTCCTCATCAAACTGTGTGCAGCGTTACCAGCTGCCCTGCTTTTAACGACTACTCCAGTTTTAGCTGATGAAAATGATCAAACTAATCAACCACAAACACCTGAAACAAATAAACAAAATGTAACCTACCAATCATTATATTGGCGTTGCATAAATCAATATACTGGTCAAACCTTACAAGTCATGTATGCCGATACGGTAAAAGTGGTTAACGGTGTCCCTGAGCGGCAATTCTTTAACATGGGGCAATTACCAGAGAGAATTGGTGACTTTGAGATAGCTGGCACCCCCCCTTATAGTGGACGTGCCCTTGAAGTTGATCCTAACAATCCAAGTGGTGTCACCTACATCGATTGTGCCTACTATTTGCCAAATAAGAAGGATAGTAGTAGCACAACCACTACCCATAATCAACAACATTCACAGAATGTAACAAAGGATAATCACAACAGCCATTCAGCAATCAAGAAAACAGACAAATGGCGTCACCAACACAAGATGCCAAATTCTGCTACTTCTAATTTAAACAAAAAGCAAAATGCTAGTCCAAGTAAGGCAGCTACCAGCAGTAAGCCTAATAAGAAAAAGGCAACAAGTAAGAAGAACAAACCTGCTACTGCCAAAAATCATGCTAATGTACAAGCTGAACGTAACAACAACATCTTGAAATTCGTGGTTACTCCATTGGTGATTATAGTAATTGCCGCAATCTATATTCCACGCAAGTTCTGGCACAGAAATCGCGGTAAACACGCTGAATAACAAGAAGGTCGAGTCAAGCTCGGCTTTTTTATTATATTTATATGAAATCGCTGTCAAAAGATACTTCCTTAACTGTATAATAAAACTATAAATCAATAGTTATACAAGTGTGATAAAAAGTACAAAGAACCTGCTACTCAGGCCACTTTAAAGAAGTACAAGGTCAACATTGCAGTCAAGAAATTTAAGGATGGCACAATCTACAAGCCAGTTGCTATTCCAAATTCTTACGAGAGAATCAATTTAAAGAAGCCTAACCTGTGGCAGGCGATCAATCAGTTCTTCACCTCACAGGTACAAGGTATCGCTCAAAGTGTCGACATCATCGCCTTCGTTTTGATCCTAAGTGGATGTATTGGTGGCGTTCACGCAAACGGCGCGATCAAACTCGGGGATGCAGGCTTTATCTAAAAAAATCAGCTGAAAAGGTACGTAAAGATCCTACTAAATCTGTTGTTTACGACCAATACGAAGAAGATCGTGAAAAGTACTTAAACGATGCCGACTTTAACAAACCAGCCAACTTTACTTGGCAACAAAAATTATCATTGATCATCTTCGGCATTGCCTTTATCGTCATGATCTGGGGTGTACAACAAAAAGGCTGGTACTTCACCGAAATTTCGGTAGTCTTCTTAACTGCCGGCTACTTGATGGCTATCTTCTCAGGACTTTCCGAGCACAAAGTTGTGCAAGCCTTCGTTGATGGTGCTAGCGATTTGCTTGGTGTTGCTTTGACAATCGGGTTGGCGAGAGCCGTTTCCATTGTTATGGACGACAGTCACACCAGTGACACCATCATGCACTTCTTCAGCCAACAGATTTCTGGCATGAGTCCATTAATCTTCATTTGGTTCCTGTTCATCGTCTACATCATTCTGGGATTCTTCATTCAATCATCATCTGGTTTGGCCGTACTTTCCATGCCAATCATGGCACCACTTGCCAATGTGGTTGGAATCGACCGTGCTAGTGTAATTGATGCCTACAACTGGGGCCTTGGCTTTATTTCCTTGGTTGCCCCAACCGGATTAATCTTAATGAGTTTGATGATGGTTAACATCGACTTTAACAAATGGTTCAAGTGGTGTTGGAAATTACTGGTAATCGAATTTGTCTTGTGTCTAGTCGCATTAGGCGTCGGATTGTTAGTATATTAGATGTCAACTACCCTAGACTGAAGTCTAGGGCTTAGTGGCTCGTTAGCTTGCGCTAAC